>Ga0255052_10000354_pt1 | contig 37151 bp, 36 predicted proteins | sample JV7_2_21_MG_FD_188632 | JGI IMG/M metagenome (GOLD analysis project Ga0255052, IMG submission 188632) | Seawater microbial communities from Jervis Inlet, British Columbia, Canada - JV7_2_21 | ecosystem: Environmental > Aquatic > Marine > Inlet | place: Canada: British Columbia | collected...
AGAACTACGGTTGCACACATCTCATTGTTGGTCGGGACCACGCAGGTCCGGGTCAGGACAGCAAGGGCGAGGACTTTTACGGCCCTTACGATGCGCAGGACTTGCTCAAAGAGCACGCGGATGAACTAGACATAACGATGGTGCCGTTTCAACTCATGGTCTACGCAGAAAATCGTGCGGAATACATTCCGATCGACCAGAAGGCCGATGATGACAAGCTGCTGAACATATCGGGCACGGAACTGCGTCGCCGCCTGCAGGAAGGACTCGAAATTCCGGAGTGGTTTTCCTTCCCTGATGTCGTGACTGAACTTCGCTGTACGCACCCGCCCCGCCATAAACAGGGTTTAACGGTGTTTTTCACCGGCCTCAGCGGCTCGGGCAAATCAACGATTGCAAACGCGCTCATGGTCAAGCTCATGGAAATGGGCGGCCGGCCGGTCAGCCTGCTCGACGGCGATATTGTTCGCAAGAACCTGTCCAGCGAACTCGGTTTTTCGAAAGAGCATCGCGACCTGAATATTCGACGCATCGGCTATGTAGCCAGCGAGATCACCAAGAATGGAGGTATCGCGATCTGTGCGCCGATCGCGCCGTACACGACCACGCGTCGTGCCGTTCGTGAGTCGATCGCGCCTGTCGGTGGCTTCATCGAGGTACACGTATCGACGTCCGTTGAGGTCTGCGAGCAACGTGATCGCAAGGGCCTGTATGCATTGGCTCGTGCCGGGAAAATTAAGGAATTCACTGGTATTTCAGACCCTTATGAAGTGCCGGAGAATGCTGAGATGGTGATCGATACTGTTGATATCTCGCCGGACCTCGCGGCACACCGCATACTTGTCAAGCTCGAAAGCATGGGCTTCATCCGGTAGGAGCGATGGCCAGGAAGCTATTCATCAAGACAATGGGCTGCCAGATGAACGAGTACGACTCGGACAAAATGGTGGACGTCTTGCGTGAGTCGCACGGCTATGAGCTAACCAGTGATGCGGGTGAGGCGGATCTGTTGCTTGTCAACACCTGCTCTATTCGCGAGAAAGCACAGGAGAAAGTGTTCTCGGAGCTTGGTCGCTGGCGACCGCTAAAGAAGAAGCGCCCCGGCGTCATGATCGGCGTCGGTGGTTGTGTCGCGAGTCAGGAAGGTGAGGGCATCACGAAGCGCGCGCCTTTCGTTGACGTCGTGTTTGGCCCACAGACCTTGCACCGGCTACCTGAACTGATCGAAAACGCTCGCACTAAGAACAAGTCAGTCGTTGATATCTCGTTTCCCGAGATCGAGAAGTTTGATCGTCTGCCAGAACCACGTGCCGGAGGCCCGACTGCATTCGTTTCGGTCATGGAAGGCTGCAGCAAGTACTGCAGTTTTTGTGTTGTGCCCTATACGCGTGGTGAAGAGATCAGCCGGCCTTTCGATGACGTCATTGCAGAATGCGCCAGTCTTGCCGGTCAGGGTGTGCGCGAAATTAATCTGCTCGGGCAAAACGTCAACGCGTATCGTGGGTCGATGCACGATAGCCAGATGGCGGATCTGGCGACGCTCATTTACTACGTGGCAGCCATCGATGGCGTTGAGCGCATTCGCTTTACGACATCGCATCCAACGGAATTCACTGACAGCCTGATTCAGGCTTATGCTGAGGTCCCCGAACTCGCAAATTATCTGCACCTGCCAGTGCAGCACGGTTCGGATCGTGTCCTCGCACGAATGAAGCGTGGCCACACGGTGCTTGAGTACAAGCAGAAGATTCGCAAACTTCGGGAAGTGCGCCCTGGTGTTTCCTTATCATCGGACTTTATTGTCGGATTCCCTGGTGAGACGGACGATGATTTTGAAGCACTCATGAACCTGATCGCTGATATGGATTTTGATCAGTCTTTCAGTTTTATCTACAGCGCTCGTCCGGGTACACCGGCGGCGAGTTTCGTCGACGACACACCGATGGACGTCAAGAAGAATCGTCTGCAGATCTTGCAGGCGCGCATCAACCAGCAGGCGCTCGAGATCAGCCAGGGAATGGTTGGCACGACACAGCGAGTGTTGGTTGAGAAAACATCGAAAAAAGACAACAACCAGGTTGCAGGTAAGACCGAGAACATGCGCTGGGTGAACTTCGATGCGGATCCGTCGTGCATCGGTCAGTTCGTCGACGTCGTGATTACCGAGGCACTGCCAAATTCTCTTCGTGGCAGGCTTTCCAGCGATCAGGTCGCCGCCTGACATATATGGAGTTCATACTTCCCAATTCCCGTACATCGCGGTAATCTCTTAAGTACTTTGAACGCCAATCAGATTTCTCGGGACCTGATTCTCGAGCCCGCCGATAACAACCGCTTGGCCAATCTTTGCGGTCAGTTTGATGAACATCTGCGGCAAATTGAACGTCGCCTCGATATTGAAATCGCAAGTCGCGGCAACCGCTTTCGCGTAACGGGACAACCGGGTGCAGCAAAGATCGGCGGCGAAGTGCTGTTGTCTCTGTTTCAGATGACTGACAGCGAGAATCTTGATCCCGAGCGAGTGCATATCCTTCTGCAGGAGTCTGTCATGAATGATGGTGACGCCGCAGCGAAGAAAGCCGATGCGGACACGGTCGATACTGACGATGTTGCGATTCAGACGCGGCATAAGTTGATTCGTCCTCGGGGCGCGAATCAGACGGCCTATCTGAAGAATATTCGTGAGCACGATCTCGCGTTCGGCATTGGACCAGCCGGTACCGGCAAAACCTACCTGGCCGTTGCGGCGTCGATCGAGGCATTAGAGTCCGAGGAGGTGCGTCGCATCGTGCTGGTCCGACCGGCCGTCGAAGCTGGCGAGCGTCTCGGTTTCCTGCCCGGTGACATGTCGCAAAAAGTCGATCCTTATCTGCGTCCGATGTACGACGCTCTTTACGACATGATGGGTGCTGACAAGGTAACGCGACTGATCGAGCGCAACCTGATCGAGATTGCGCCACTTGCTTTCATGCGCGGCCGCTCGTTGAACGAGTCATTCGTCATTCTGGATGAGGCGCAGAATACGAGCGTCGAGCAGATGAAGATGTTCCTTACACGCATAGGCTTCGGCTCGCGGGCGGTTGTCACGGGTGACATTACGCAGATCGACCTGCCGAGCAAGCAGGAATCCGGGCTGAAGAACGCAATGCGAATTCTGGACAATGTAAATGACATCGCGTTTACTTTTTTTGCGCCAAAGGATGTCGTTCGGCATCCGCTGGTGCAGTGGATTGTCGAGGCCTACGAAGCGGACGATAATGGCGGATCTCACTGAACAATCTTCCTTGCGAGAAGAGACGATCCAACGGTGATGAAATTGACAGTTGATATTCAGGTCGCCTGTGACGACGCGGGAATACCGCCGGAAGCCGAAATCCATAGCTGGATCGAAGACGCCATCCGCTGGTGCGGGCAACCGGATGCTGGCGACGTCGAAGTCGTTGTACGAATTGTCGATGCCGGTGAAATCCAATCGTTGAATCACCTCTATCGTAAGCAGGACAAGGCGACGAACGTGTTGTCGTTCCCGGCCGGTAAGTTGGAGGGTTTGCCGTACGGCGTAAGCCGCTCACTCGGAGATCTGGTCGTCTGTGCGCCGGTTGTTGCCGCAGAGGCGAAAGAACAGGACAAGCAGCTCGGGGACCATTGGGGTCACATGCTCGTGCACGGGATGCTGCATTTACTCGGTTTCGACCATCAGACGGACGCCGAAGCGGCCCGGATGGAAGCCCTGGAGACGGAAATACTGGCTGCGAGAAATGTGACGGCCCCGTTTGAGGTGTGATGATCGCTAGCTGCTACAATAGACTGATACTACGACAGGACCACCAAAAGGTTCGATGAACGACAAACCGCCAGATACCAGCGGCACGGGCAACATCCGGTTGTATGCGCGCGTTAAGCGAGCATTCAAAGGTGGTTCCTGGAGCCGCGAAGAAATCCACGACTTCATTCAACAATCCGAGATTGATCTCGATGCCGAAGAGAAAAGTATGCTCTCCGGTGTGCTTGAGGTGTCCGAGACTCAGGTACGCGACGTCATGGTGCCGCGCTCGCATATGGTCGTTATCGACATCGAAGAAGACTTCGATGAGATCATGTCAACGATCGTCCAGTCGGGACATTCGCGCTTTCCTGTCATTGGAGAGGATCGTGACGAAGTTCTGGGCGTACTGCTGGCCAAGGATCTGTTGCGTTATTTCGGTAGCGAGGATGCGGACCACGTTCCGCTAGCGAAGCTATTACGATCTGCGGTTGTGATTCCCGAATCAAAACGACTCAATGCACTCCTCAAAGAGTTTCGTGCCAGCCACAACCATATGGCAATTGTCGTCGACGAGTACGGCGGTGTCGCCGGATTACTGACGATTGAAGACGTGCTCGAGGAAATCGTTGGCGAAATTGACGATGAGCACGATCAGGAAGAAGCGGCATTCATCCGTCCGGACGGAGATCGTCACGGCAAGCCCAGTTTCGAAGTACGCGCATTGACGCGCATTGAAGACTTCAATGAATACTTCGAGTGCGAACTGGCTGATGACGAATACGACACGGTAGGCGGTCTGGTCATGCACGAGCTTGGCAAGTTACCGCGCCGGGGTGAGTCAGTTCAGTTCGGTGGCTTCATATTTGTTGTCGTGCAAGCAGACAAACGCCGAATCGATTCCCTGCAGGTTCAAAGGAGCACCTGACGCGTGGAGCGCAAATTTTCGATATTACAGCTGCCGGTAGATTGGCCCCGAATCAGTCAGCTCATTTTCTTTGTTCTTGGCTGCCTGACCACGATAGGGTTCGCGCCCTTCGGGTGGTCGCTTCTCGTGCCGTTGCTGTTGCTGCCATTTTTCTATATTTGTTTGGTGGCTTCGCCTCGTGATGCCGCCAAACACACGTTCTGGTTCGGACTCGGGCTGTTTCTCACCGGGACCTACTGGATCTATATTTCACTCGTCGTTTTCGGCCAGGCGCCAACGTGGATAGCGCTGCTGCTCATGGTCGGTCTCGTACTGCTCATGTCGCTGTATTTCTGGTTCCTGGGCTGGCTCGTAAGCCGGCTGGCGAATGGTGAGCCTTGGCAGCTGCTGGCGGTCGCGCCGGCAGCATGGGTGCTCGTCGAGTGGGCGCGCGGATGGCTGCTGACCGGGTTTCCGTGGATGGCAATTGGCTACAGCCAGGTCGACTCAGCGTTTGCCGGCTGGGCGCCGGTTCTCGGGATCTACGGCGTGTCGGCGTTCATGGTACTCAGCGTTGCCGCGATCCTGGTCGCGCTGCGGACGCGAGGTCCGCAGCAGTGGATCGCGATCGCCATCGTCTTGTTGCCCGGGCTGTGCGGCGCCGTGCTCAAGACCATTGATTGGACCGAGGCCGTCGGGAAACCCGTTACTGCCACAGTGATCCAGGCTGGTATCTCGCAAGATCGCAAGTGGCTGGCCGAGCAATTCCAGCCGACGCTCGACTTTTATCGCGCGGCAACACGGGGAGTTCCCGACAGCGCCATCGTTGTCTGGCCCGAAGTCGCCATACCGTCGATGTCCGACCGCGTTGGGAGCTACATCGATGCGCTCGAATCGGACAGCCGGCGCAGCGGACAGACGATTTTGTTCGGCATTCTCGAGCGTTCGACCGAGCGTACGATCGAACCGCAGGTGTACAACAGCATCATCGCTCTCAACGGTGAGGAACGACAGGTCTATCGCAAGCGGCACCTTGTGCCGTTTGGCGAGTACTTTCCGGTGCCGGCGCAGGTCCGGGAGTGGATGCGAATGATGAGTTTGCCGCATAACGACTTGTCAGCGGGTGCTGATACTCAGCCGCTGATCAGGACCCGTGACGGCGTCGGGCTTGCGGTCGCCATCTGCTATGAAGATGCGTACGGGGCCGAGCAGTTGTATGCGTTGCCGGATGCCGGCCTCCTTATCAACGTCAGCAACGACGCCTGGTTCGGCGATTCAATTGCTCCGCATCAGCATCTGCAGATTGCAAGAATGCGGTCTCTCGAAGTGGGGCGCTATGCGATTCGGGCGACGAATACGGGTATCAGCGCGTTTATCGGGCCAAAGGGCAAGATACTCAAGTCAGGGGCGCAGTTTGTACCCGAAACCATGACGATGACTGTGCAACCGCTAAAGGGCAATACGCCCTATGCGAATGTCGGTAACCGGCCTGTCATCCTCCTGTCTTTGCTGATCATCGCAACGTTCTGGCTGCGCGTCCGCGCTTCTTGATGTAGGCTTGCGGGTTTTCGCAACCCGTAAATACTGAACGCTCGATGAGTACTGCCTATCACCCGGAAACCGTTGAAAAAAATGCCCAGAGCTACTGGGATAAATCGCGCTGTTTCGTGGTCGGTGAAGACACCGACAAGGAAAAATTCTATTGCCTGACGATGTTCCCGTATCCAAGCGGGAAACTGCACATGGGGCATGTGCGAGTCTTCACGATCAGTGACGTTATAGCGCGCTACCAGCGCATGCAGGGCAAGCACGTCCTGCAGCCGATGGGCTGGGATGCGTTCGGCATGCCGGCTGAGAATGCCGCAATCAGGCGCGGGGTGCCGCCCGCGAAATGGACCTACGAAAATATCGAGGACATGCGCGGCCAGATGAAGCGCCTGGGCTACGCTTACGACTGGACGCGTGAGATCGCGACCTGTGACCCCAGATACTATCGCTGGGAGCAGTGGCTATTCACGAAGATGTTCGAGAAAGGCCTCGTCTATCGTAAGAATTCAATCGTCAACTGGGACCCGGTCGATCAGACCGTACTCGCGAACGAACAGGTCATCGATGGTCGTGGCTGGCGTTCGGATGCGCTTGTCGAGCGACGCGAAATTCCGCAGTGGTTCATGAAAATCACGGCGTATGCCGACGAGTTGCTCGAAGAACTCGATCGCATGCCAGGCTGGCCGGATTCGGTCAAGACGATGCAGCGCAACTGGATCGGTCGGTCCGAGGGTATCGAGCTCTCGTTTGGCGTGGCGGGCGAGGACGAGCCGCTAACCGTTTTCACGACACGCCCGGACACCTTGTTCGGTGTCACTTACATGGCGGTCGCTGCAGAGCACCCGTTGGCAGAGAAGGCCGCTGCGAGCAATCCTGATGTTGCGGCGTTCATAGAAGAGTGCAAAAAGATGGACGCTGCCGAGGCGACACTCGAGACCATGGAGAAAAAGGGCCTGGCGCTCGGTATCTCCGCGGTCCATCCGCTCACGGGGCAGGAAGTACCGCTCTGGGTCGCCAACTTCGTGCTCATGAGCTACGGAACGGGCGCCGTCATGGCCGTGCCTGGCCATGACGAGCGCGACTGGGAATTTGCGAAAAAGCACGATTTGCCGATCGTTCAGGTCATCGCACCCGAGGACGGATCTGAAATCGACATCGACGAGGCCGTATTCATCGACAAAGGCGTGCTGGTCAACTCAGGCGATTTCGACGGGCTTTCCTTCGAGGACGCGTGCAACGCGATTGCTGATCATTTCGAAGCAACCGGCCGCGGCCGGCGAAAGGTCAACTATCGTCTGCGCGATTGGGGTGTCTCGCGGCAGCGTTATTGGGGTACCCCTATTCCCATCATCTATTGTGACGAATGTGATGCGGTGCCGGTTCCTGAGGACCAGTTACCCGTCATATTGCCCGAAGATGTCGAATTCACCGGGCATGGCTCACCGCTCCATGACATCCCCGAGTTTATAGATGTGCCGTGTCCGAACTGCGGCAAGGACGCACGTCGTGAGACGGATACATTCGATACCTTTGTTGAGTCGTCCTGGTATTTCGCGCGTTATTCCTGTCCGGACAACGATGAGGTGATGCTCGACGAACGCGCGGCGTACTGGACGCCCGTCGATCAATACACCGGCGGTATTGAACACGCGATCCTGCATCTTCTGTATGCGCGATTTTTTCAACGCGTTATGCGCGACGAGGGCCTGACTGATAATTCAGAGCCGTTCACCAATCTTCTGACCCAGGGCATGGTGCTCAAAGACGGCGCGAAGATGTCCAAGAACAAGGGCAACACCGTAGATCCACAGGAACTGATTGCGAAGTATGGTGCCGATACCGTTCGCTTGTTCATTATGTTCGCGGCGCCGCCGGAGCAGGCGCTCGAATGGTCGGATGAAGGCGTGCAAGGCAGCTTCCGCTTCCTGAAGCGCTTCTGGAACGCAGTAAAAAGCCATACCGATGGCGGAGCGGTTGCCGATCTGCAGCCCGACTCGCTCGATACCGCGCAGAAGGACCTGCGAAGGAAGACGCACCAGACTATCGCGAAGATCGGCGATGATATTGGTCGTCGGGGTACATTTAATACGGCTGTTGCTGCATCTATGGAACTGCTTAACTCGGTCAATCGTTTCGGGGATGATTCGGACGCCGGCCGTGCCGTTGTGCGCGAGGCACTGGAAGCTGTCGTGTTGATGCTGTCGCCGATGGTGCCGCATATCTGCCACGATTTGTGGGCAGTACTCGGCCACAAGACGGCACTGATCGACGTGCCCTGGCCAATAGCGGACGAAGCGGCGCTCGAAGCAGACCTCGTCGAGATCGTTGTACAGGTAAACGGCAAATTGCGTGGCCGCATTATGGCGGCAGCTGATGCTGATAATGACGCTGTGGGGGAGCAGGCGCTTGCCGATCCCAATGTGCAGCGTTTCATCACGGATAAAGAAGTACGCAAAATGATCGTCGTGGCCGGACGTCTGGTGAATATCGTTGTCTAGATGGTTGATATTGTTCTATGTCACCGCGCTCGCTGGCTGCGGCTTCCATTTGCAGGGAGCGGTCACGGCGCCCGTGGAAATGGAACGCACCTATATTGATACGATCGAGCGCAACAGTCTGTTCCATCGGGAACTGCGGTTGGCTCTTAGAGCGGTAGGCGTTGAACTCGTCGATTCGCCTGCCGATGCGACGGCGATTTTTTCGATCAGCGTTGATGAAACGGCCCAGCGAGTCCTGTCAGTCTCTGCGCGCAATGTGCCGACCGAGTACCAGGTGTACTACACCGTTGAATACGCACTGAGTGGCGAGAATATCCTATTGACGCCGCAGTTCATTACGCTCACCCGTGACTATACCTACGACGAAAACCTCGTGCTGGGCAAGGCGCGAGAGGAAGAGTTCATGCGTGAGGCGATCGTACAGGATCTCGTGCATGTCGTTCTCAAGCAACTCTCATCATTGTAATAGTCTGTTTTTCATACTGCACGACTGACATATTGTATAGTCAGGTATGGTCTGGCCACGCTATATAGGCTATTTCGCTGGCATCGCGTTATTGACATGGATGCTGACACAGCTCGAGATTTCGTTTCCTGGTAGCCTCGAACTACACGTTATCGCGAATCCGGGCGACCAGTTCGGCACGAGCGAATTTTCGCCTATTGAAATCATTCAACCTCTGATTCTGGGTGTTTGCGGTCTGCTCATGGCCTGGGTTGTGAAATACTGCCCGTCGCAGCGGCCGATCGCGTTTCCGTTTGGCGGAATCGCATTGGCATTTCTGATCAGCGAACTGAGCTATTTTCTCGACCATTACCTGATCGACAATCTCGGACAGGTGCTGATCGGAATCGCGAGCGCGCTGGTCATTGTTTACACGTACCGCTCGCGCAGACGGCTGAGGATCGCCTGGGGCCGTGTATGGCCATCACCTGCTCTTGCCCTCATTTTCGCTGGTGCCGTCATTTCTTTCGTGTTTGTTCGCCTGGTCAGTCAGGAAGCCTTGTGGATGTCGATTCTTGGCAGCGATTATCAACAAGTGGTCAAACTCGCCGTCGAGGAGTTTATCGAGTTGATTGGTTATCTTCTCTGGCTGACAGGCGCGATTGAGTACACGTATCAGGCGCGTGCGATCGCGTATCGCGAGCCGCAGCCCGCGGCGCAACGTCTGCGGCAAAAACGCCGCCATGACAAAGAGGGCCAGTACTGACGCTAGCAGGGAACGGAAGAATCTAGCAACGGCGCGATCCGTCATCGCAATCCCATATCGATGTGTCAGGGTGAAAAGCCGCCCAGGCGAACCAATACAATTGAATTGACTCAACGTAATTGCGATCTTGATCAAATGCCGCGGCTGTCTGATGTTCGCTGTCGAAATGAATCGTAACCGGCATGTTGCCGATCCGGTCATGAATCGGTGATTCATTTTTTCCCAGTTTTTTCAACGGATACGCCTTGGCATTGCCTCCAGCGATCACACCTAGCACCCATGCCTTATTCCGCAAGCGATTGTCTGTGTTCGACACCGGAAACCACAGCCGGCTGTCTTTCCTGTACTGCTTGTAAGGGTCCCGTTTGTAGTCAATGAATGGGAAGCCTGTGTCAGTCGACATGACCTCGGTATCGGGATGGCGCTGTCGCCAATTCTCCCAGGATGTGTGTTGTAGCGGCCGCTGAATCAGCTCGCTGCCCTTGAGCGGTCCATTGATCGAGATTCCGGCGATCTGCGACCAAAGAGACCCGGTTTCGCGGTCATAAAGCAGAACATCGCTGTTATACAGCAATCCTGACACGCCAAAGGTCAGATCAGTCCCACCAACATGAGCGGAGAACGCAACGCCGCTGCCGCACAGGGGGCAGTATGTGACGACAATGGCTTGCTCGCTAATCCAGTCGTTGACGATTTCGTGGTGATTGAGGATCCGCACGGGATACGCCTTGCTTTTGCCGCCGCGTGATACTCCCAGGATACGGTCGTCCGGATCCAGAAATACTGCGTCATCGGCCGACACGAAACGCGGTGAATGAATAGCGGGAATACCGTCACGAGGTGGCCCTCCTTTCTCGATCGAATCTGCAGGTACCAATGGATCTTCAAATTGAAAACCATTGAGACGTGAGCCTTCAGCCGAGTAAGCAACACCACTCAGGACGAATAGCAGAGCTGTTATGGAATTCATTCGCATACAGCTGAACAGACCGGACCAAACATGCAAATATTTCAACGCCATTACTGCGACCGACTCACATTGGCGATTGTGTTGATACACTCAATCGATGCCAGGCCAGCCCGCATGAATTATGATTAGCCCCCATTGACACCCGGTATTTAATGCATGGCTCCACCAACTGATTCTCTGCGCATTGATCGATGGTTGTTTTATTGCCGATTTTTCAAAACTCGCGGCCTGGCGACGGCCGCAGTGGTCGGTGGGCACGTGAAGATTAATGGCGAGCGAACAACGCCGGGCAGTCGTGTCAAGTGCGGGGACCGCATTGACCTGATTCGCGAGCGTTTGCCGTACTCACTCAGCGTAATCGCAATTCCGACCCGGCGAGGCCCGGCGGCAGAAGCACGAAGTTGTTTTCTGGAAGACGAGGAAACGGTCCGTCAGAGGGACCTTCAAACAGCGGCGCTGCGGCAAGATCGGTCGCTAATGCCGAAGACGAGCGGTCGTCCTGACAAGCATACGCGGCGCAAGTTAAGATCACGCAATAGAAGTTAAGAGCGGTCGGGCGCTCAATGACGCTAACGGCCGCTATCAGCCGAAAGCGAAAGTCAAAATCCAGCGTCTCCAGCATATTTGAGGGACCGCTATACCTCCAATAGCGGTCGTCAGGATGATAGAGTTCTGAGGGGCCGCTACTGACCCAAAGGCGACATTCCACTTATCGACTCTTAGACTGATTCCAGTTTAAGTACATCCCCGAATTGACACCATTCGGTCACTTTCGCATAAAGTCTAGTCACATCCGACAAAGGCAAAACTGGCCAAAGCCAGGGACGCAAAGCCACGGGTCCTCGCTTCCTCCGAGAAGTCATCATTGACTCCCCGAAGGACCCCAAGATCGCCGGGCCGCCGCTTAACGCAGCAAGGGGAGAATGGCATGAGGCACGCCCGTTTGATAATGCCTTGGTTTCTGTTGATTGCCGCCGTTGGGTTCTCAATCAGCACCCTAATAAGAATTCCGAACTTGCGGGATAGTAAATCGTAAGGTGGAAAGGAGGAAATATGAGGAATGAAAAAATCGTAATTTCGAAATTACATGTGACTAGATTAATACTGATGCTATGTATCTCGGCATTTCTTACTAGCTGCAGTACCTCAATGGTTGATTTGCAGACTGATGCCCAAGTCCCTGATCCAAGTAATGCGATTGTAGTCGGTTCCTTTTTGCTTGAGCCGGTTCCTCAATGGGAGGCAGTAGCAGATAATTATTGGCTTTCTATTTGGAAATCTCCTGTTCCACGGTCAGAGTACACTATTACACTTCAGCCTAATAAGAAAAAGGATACTCTCATACAGCTTCCAGCCGGGATTTATGAAATATATGCAATTTATGAAGGGAAACAGAGTGCTATGTCTCGTGGGCATTCACGTGTAGGCGGCCTTGGACTTTGGTTCGAGCTTAAAGAGGGTGAGATAACATATATCGGAGATCTTAAATTAACAATTTCACCTGATAATGCATATCTACGCAGGCAAAGGGACGAAGCTGTGGATGATGCTACGCGGATTATCACAAAAACATTTTTGGGAACAGAAATTTCTGGAACTCCAAGTCGACCTAAGATGTACTCTGTGATTGTGGTCGGAGATAATCTAGCTGGTACAATTGATAAACTTCGCAGCAAAGGATGGAGTGATTCCTCGATCGCAAAGTTGAAGAAATATTTGATTACGACTGAGGCTATAAAATAATCAATAGTGGACTTACCCCGGCCCATATGACACTTCCGGGCTATGATACGAGCATAGGAGGAAGTGATGAGCAACCAGAGATACACACCAGAATTTAGGGATGAAGCGGCCCGACAAATAGTTGAGCGCGGGTATTCTGTTGTCGATGTTTCAGAACGACTTGGCGTGTCGGCACACAGCCTTTTTGCAGTGACATGTTCAGTACCGTTTGTCGCGATTCAGCAACCGGCGGGAGTTGTTTTAGTGGGGGTAAGCCTATCTGCGTCTGCACGCCGAACTAACCGTAGTCAGAACGAATTCCCATTAAAAAGGTCAGTTCGACCGTTCTGAGTTCCAAAACATAGCGAACGATGACGAGTATGAATACGCTGCCGGAGAACGGTTGATCTATCGCATCAAACGAAGCGAAAAGGGCAAGGAATTAATGAGGCCGAAGTAAAGACTATTAGAACCTGGCAGAAAATGACCTGAAGCGAATATCCAAGGTCTTACTGCTTAAGCAACGCCTTCACTTTATCAACCGGCAGCGCCTTTATCGTGCCCCGGTGTCCGGTCACATCTTCCGCCTGCAGCAAAGAGTTGTAGATCGCCTCTTCGGTTGCTTCCGCAACCGCCTGGAACAACGGCGACATTGCGCTGTTGCTTAACTCTGATGTTGCTTGCATGGTCACGCCGTTCCGGCGCCTGACACTATCAGCGGCCGAAAATGCGATGACATAATCGCCCGACCCGTTGCTCATACTGCCGCCTGTGCGCGCAAGCCCTGCTATCGCCCGCTCGCCCAGGCGCTCCAGGTTACGGTCACTCAGCGGTGCGTCGGTTGCAACGACGATCATGATCGATCCATCGGCGCTTGTGTCGTCGGTCACCGCGTCTTTGAGATAATACTGCTCAAGCGCTTCACCCACCCGCACACCGTCAATACTAAGTACGCCGCCGAAGTTGCTTTGAACTAACACGCCAACAGTAAACCCGCCAAGTCCAGAAGGGAGTTTGCGGCTACTGGTACCAATGCCACCTTTGAAGCCGAACGCTACAGTACCTGTGCCCGCACCTACAGCGCCTTCATCCACACGGCCAGGCTTGGCTGTTTCGAGCGCCTCGATAAAATGATCCTTGGTCAACACCCGCGCCCGAATATCATTCAGGTAGCCATCGTTTGTTTCGCCAACAACGGCATTCACCGAGCGCACCTCTTCATTGCCCGGCTGGCCAAGCGTCCATTCCACCAGTGCTGCAACCCCTTCCGCGATATTCAATGTGTTGGTAAGCGCAATCGGTGTTTCAATCTCACCCAGCTCCTGCACCTGGCTTAGTCCCGCGAGTTTTCCATAGCCGTTCGCCACAAAGATCGCTGCCGGCACCTTGTCTTGCCGCAAATTGCCATCAGCGGGGATGATTACCGTAACGCCCGTATTAACTTGCGCGCCATCCCTGACAGTCACCTGACCGACTTTCACGCCGCGCACATCCGTAATGGAATTCAATGCACCTTGTGCCAATACTCCCGGCGTGATGCCGATGTCACGGGCACGGGGTTTCTCATCGGCTAGTGCCGATGCCGTCAGCAACGCTAACGCCACAATTGTCCCCGTCATTCTCTGCATCATGAGTTATCCCCTGATTTCGTCCGAGTATGGCGGGCGAGTTTCATGCATTGAATACTTCGGTGAATACCTGTTGGAAAACCTCGATGTCTTCGATCTTACCCATACTTACGCGTGTGTAGTTGGGGTAAGGATCATAGCTTCCGCGGATAAGGATATTCCGCTTCGCCATCAGACGCTGAAACTCAGTGGCATTCCGGCCGATATTTGCGTAAACGAAATTTGTCTGGGAGGGCAAAGGTTCGACCCCGTTCCTGCGAAACGTATCGTTGACCATTTTGCGGCCCTCGTGGATTTTCGTCCGTGAAAAGTTGATGAATTCATCGTCGGCGTAACTTGCGAGTGCTGCTGCCAGGCCCACTCCATTCGGCCAGGCCATGACGTGTCCTGCAATCGTTTTGGCGAGGTCCGGTCGCGCCATACCGTAGCCGACACGCAATCCCGCCATGCCGAAAAGTTTCGAAAACGTACGCATGATGACCACGTTTTCGTCTTCTCGAACGAGATCGACCATTGACGTGTAATCGGGACGATCAGTGATCTCGTTATAAGCTTCGTCGATCAGAACCACCGCTTTCCTGCCGACTGACCGGCAAAAGTCACGCAGCGTATCGCCGTCCAGCGTGAGACCGGTCGGGTTGTTCGGGTTACAGATGTATACGAGGCTTACACTGTCATCGACCGCTGCCGCGATCTTGTCGAGGTCAATTGACAGGTCCTGTTTGAGCGGAACGCTCACCAGTTCGACCCCCATGCGCCGTGCATAAGCGAAGTGTTCCGAATAGGTCAGGCTCGGAACTACGATTTTGCCTTTCTTGCCCCATGCAATAAATGCTGCCTGCAAACCCTCGTTCGAACCAGACGACAGGACCATGTTCCCGAGTGCCAGATCGTTTCTGACTGCGATCGTATTAAGGAGATTTTTCTGGATCGATCCCGGGTAGTAAGCACCCATGGCGGCGGCGTCGGCCGCGGCTTTCAGGGCGCGGGCGCTTGGACCATACGGATTTTCGTTGAAACGCAGTGCGATCTTTCCCGGTGGTGGCCCGAGCTGGGCAAACGCAGTCGGAGCGAGCACCAGGCTGACGGCACCGCCGAGCATGCCGCGCATCAGGTCGCGGCGATTGTACTGAATGGACATGACCTTATTCCTTCAGGGAAGTTTTTCGAGCATCTTGATTGCAGATTGCCGGATCGATTCATTGTTGCCGACCTGCGATGCGGTTGTAAGTGCTTCGCGGGCCTGTACGGTATTGCCGAGCTGGCTGTTGACGTAACCCAAAGTCAGCCAGGTTCTTTGATGACTCGGGTCTACGGCTATACCCTCGTTGAGCCTGCGAAGAGCTTCACTTGATCGACCGAGATAAAAAAGCGTGAGGCCCAGATTGTTGTATATTTCTGCATCGTTCGGACTGAATTCCAACAGTCGTGCATAAGAATCGGCTGCTCTGTTGTATTGCTTGTTGGTAAAGAACGCCTCAGCCTGACGATATATTTCAACCGGATCTTGCGTGGCTGGCTTCCCGAATGTTGGCGAACTCAGTCGTGCGATCTCTGCTTCCGTAATGCCGTTGGGCCATACGACCGCAGGCTGGTCCAGCGTCGACGGGTGGACACTGACATTTTTTGCTTCAGAAGCATAGTAGTCTCGAGTAATCGCAAAGACGGCAAGTCCGAAGAGGACCTGAAACACCGCCATTGAAATCCAGAACTTAGGTTCGCGGATCATGTTTCTTACCTCGCTCTCTAAAGAACAGTCGGGTTTGGCGCATTGCCATAAACCTCAGCAGGATCAAAGACCTTTTCCGTGTCGGTCCATTTGAGTTCGATGTGGCCATCTGTCTGCTGGCTTTCGAAATCCGGGCCGACTGGCACGCTGCGGTAAAAGCAGCTCCGATACCCCACGTGGCAACTCGCGCCGCCTGTGACATCAACACGCAACCAGATGCAATCCTGGTCATCATCGACGAGCAGCTCACGCACCGTCTGCACCAGGCCACTCGTCGCGCCTTTATGCCAGAGGACCTGGCGACTGCGGCTGAAGTAGTGCGCTTCACCGGTTTGAATGGTCAGGCCGAGTGCTTCCTCGTTCATGTAGCCTTGCATGAGCAACTCGCCTGAATCGGCATCGCTTGTGACGACTGTGATCAGGCCGTGATCGTCGAATTTGGGCGCCAGATCGCTGCCTTCCTCGACCTGCTCAATCGATTGGCGGGCTTGAAACTTGACCGGGGCGACTGACATTTCTGAGTCCTCGAGAAATCACTGCGCGGGGCGGCAGAATACAAGGCATAGCAGCCTGCAGCAATATTGCTATCATTCGCCTTTTGAGCGGGCGACCAGAGACAACGATGACGATCCATCTGCACGACACCAAACAGGGCCGCAAGGTTCCTTTCGAGCCAATGCATGAGGGCAAGGTGACGATGTATCTCTGTGGGCCGACGGTCTATAACTACTCACACATCGGAAATGCGAGGCCGGCCGTTGTTTTCGATTTGTTCGCCCGCGTGCTGCGGCGTCGTTACGATCTGACGTATGCCCGCAACTTCACGGACGTCGATGACAAGATTAACGCGGCTTCAGTTGAGACCGGCAAGCCTATCGACGAAATCACGGCGCACTATATGGAGGCCTATAACAACGATATGGGCGCACTGGGCGTGTTGCCACCCGATATCGAGCCGCGAGCAACACAGCACATCGGTGAAATGGTCGCGATGATCGAGGCGTTGATCGAGCGGGGCCATGCCTATGAAGCTGACGGCCACGTACTATTTGATGTTGCCACAGACGAAGACTACGGAATATTGTCGAAGCGTGACCTGCGTGAAATGATCGCGGGCTCGCGGGTTGAGGTTGCGCCTTACAAAAAGGCAGCACACGACTTCGTGCTGTGGAAGCCGTCGACTCCTGAGTTACCCGGTTGGGATTCGCCCTGGGGTCGCGGCCGACCGGGTTGGCATATCGAATGCTCGGCAATGGCCGCCAGGCACCTGGGTAAGACAATTGACATACACGCCGGCGGGCAGGATCTGGTATTCCCACATCACGAAAACGAGCTCGCACAGAGCCGCTGTGCTCACGATGGTGCTGATTTTGCGCGCTACTGGGTTCACAACGGCTTCCTGTCAATGGATCACGAGAAGATGTCGAAATCGCTCGGCAATGTTGTTCTCGTTCACGATCTGATCAGGTTGGTACCGGGTGAGGTCATTCGACTTGCTTTGTTGGGCGCTCACTACCGGCAGCCGCTGGATTGGTCCGAGGAAACGATCAAGTCGGCCAAACGTATGCTCGATCGATTGTACGGCGCCATACGGGGCATTGAGATATCGGACGCAATACGCGCGGAGGCAGTGCCACCCGAGGCATTGGTTGCGGCGCTCGAAGATGACATCAACACACCGAAAGCGCTGGCTGAGTTTTTCGCGCTGGCGAAGAGCTTGAACAAGGCCGGTGACGCCGAAGAGCAAAGTCGCCTGGCGGCGAGCATGCTGGCGACCGGTGATTTGATGGGCTTGTTGCAGTCGGATCCTGATGCGTGGTTCGAGGGACATGTCGAGGGTGAACTGTCATCCAACGATATCGAAGCACTGATCGAGACACGTAACGAGGCTCGCGCTGCGAAGGACTTTGCGACCGCCGACGCTGTCCGCGACCAACTCGGCGCGGCCGGTATCAAGATCGAGGATGGGGCTGACGGCACCAGTTGGCGGCGTAGCGAGTAATGAGTAACGAAGTACAGGCCGCGCAGGATGAGTTGGTTGAGGAATTTCAGTTCTTCGACGACTGGATGGATCGGTATCAATACCTGATCGATCTTGGCCGACGCCTGCCGGAGTTCCCGGCATCCGATCGTACGGACGCAAACAAGATAAGGGGATGTCAGTCGCAGGTGTGGTTTGTTGCCAGCGAGGACGATGGCAGGCTCAGTTTTCGCGCGATTTCGGATGCGGCGATTGTCTCGGGACTCATTGCGTTGCTACTGCGAATCTACAGTGGCAGACGACCACAGGATATTCTCGATACGCCGCCGGACTTCGTAACGGCATTGGAGCTGGAGCAACACCTGAGTCCTACCCGGAGCAATGGCCTGTCGTCGATGCTCAAAGCGATTCGCGCGTTCGCCACTGAGGCCTTGCAGGCAGTGTAATGGTCAGGGCTCTGGGTATTTTGCTGGCCTGGCCTTTGCTGGCCCTGGTGTGGCTGTACCGAATCACGATTTCACCCTGGCTGGGCAATAACTGCCGCTATGAGCCGAGCTGCTCGGCGTATGCGCTCGAGGCGCTGCATCAGCACGGCGCTTTTCTCGGCACCTGGCTCGCGGCTCGACGAATTGCGCGATGTCATCCATGGGGTGGTTCAGGTTACGACCCGGTACCGGAAAAACGGGAAGACGATGCTAAAGCCGACTGAAGTCGCACGAGAACTGGCTTACCCGGCCAGCAATGCATCGGTGTTGATGTCATTGCTGTTGTTCTATCTGTTGCTCAGGTTTGCGGCATCAGGCGGCATTCTCGGGCTGTTTCTGGCGTTTCTTGTCCTGCCCGGGCTGTTTCGCTATCTGATGCTGATCCTGGAGTCTCGCGCGAAGGGCGCAGAGACCGGACCCCTCATCGTCGAACATTTCCTATGGTTTGGCGTTGCCTGGAGCCTGTTCTCAGCCGTGCATGTCGCGATCTTCATATACTCGATCTACATTTTGGGCAGTCTTTACGGCCTTGCTGCCATGCTTGCGGCTGCTGCACTTCTCGCCGTCGTTATTCCGGCATCGCTGGCCGTGCTTGCCTTCACGCGGTCACCGCTGCAATGCCTCAACCCGAGATCCGTTTACGGAATGATCCGGCGATGTGGCCCCGGCTACTGGGTGTTGCCGACCTATTTTCTCGTTACCGGTGTTCTCATCTGGTGGTTGAGCACTCTATCGCTCCCCGACTTTGTGCAGGAACTGATTGCTTTGTATCTCGTATTCGCCTTTTACGCGCTGATCGGTGGCGTTGTGCAGCCACACCAGTTTCACAGAGCGGTAGAAATTCACGTTCCTGTTGAATCCGATCAGGAAACGGTGGACGAGCATCTGCAGAAGGAACGTACGGCCATTCTCAATCACGCATATGGCTTTATCAGTCGCGACAACCGCGCCGGCGGGTTCAAGCACGTTCGAGACTGGCTGCAGCAGGATCCGGAGCCAGACGACGCCTGGGCGTGGTTTTTTGACCAGATGATGCGCTGGGAGGTCAAGGAACCGGCGCTGGTGTTTGCCAGGACCTACCTGACCCGACTATTACACGATGGGGAATATGTCGCCGCCGTGAAGGTTATGACGCGCTGCCGTCACGTCAAACAGTCCTTCCAACCGCTGCCCGATGACCACGAACTCGCGCTGGAGGCGGCTGAGCACTGTCAAAATGACGAACTGGTCAGACAGTTGGGGCGGCCCTGAGACCATGGCCGAGTCACAATTTAGCCAGCATTCTTGCGTTCGCGCGTGCGCACGCTGTTGTAAAAGTGCGCTATTGCGAGAACCAGCGCGCCCACGACCGTAAATGACCGATCCGCGGCCAGCCCGAGCTGCGAATGGGCTACGGTGGCGCCGACAACTAGCGTGAGCATCCCTACAACACCCGTCACCACTATCCACATGCTCCTGTGGTGACGAAATCCCAGGCCCAGGGCGACGATGCTAAGCGGCAAAACCAGGACGAGCATCTGCGCGTGCAGGTGGCCCTCTGAGAATTGCGCCAGAAATGGCAGTCCCGCGACGAGAAGCGGCAGTGCGAGGCAATGGATCAGGCACAGGGCAGATAATCCGACTGCTACTCTATCGAGCCAGCTGCTCGGCTTCGACTTATTTTGATCCATAGCGAGTTGCCGTTATCCTATCGGGACACGGGAAGGTACATGGACAAAAGACTGCTAGCAATACTTCGCTGCCCGGTCACGCACAAGGAGCTCTCGCTCGCCAGGAGCGCGACCCTGAAAGAGGTCAACGCAGCAATCGACGCCGGAAATCTCACGAACCGGGATGGCAAGGTGCTTGGTGAGCGCCTTGCGGAGGCGCTCATCAGTGATGATGGCAAGGTCCTGTACCCGGTCACAAACGGTATCCCGGTGCTGCTCGAAGGTGAATCGATCAATATGGAGCAGCTTGGTTGAAGATTAGGACCAACCAGCTTTCGTCCCACCTGCAGAAAACGCTGGCTCCCTGTTACCTGGTCACAGGCGACGAGCATCTGCTTGTTGATGAGGCGCTGGATTCCATTCGAGAGACGGCGCGTACACGGGGATTCACCTCGCGCGAATTGTTCGCTGGAACGGCAGGTTTCGATTGGGCGCAACTCCGTAATTCGAGTGCCAATTTGTCACTGTTTGCTGATAAGCGCATCGTGGAGCTGCGTCTGCCGACAGGTAAGCCAGGCCGCGCCGGTGGTCAGGCGATCGTCGATCTCGTCGAGAGCACCGATCCGGACCTCATGCTCATTGTCAGTGGGCCGAAACTGGATCGAAGCGCACAGTCGTCGAAATGGGCGAAGTCAATTGACGCAAAAGGCGTCAATATCCAGGTGTGGCCGATTGATGCCCGCGAATTGCCAGGGTGGATCGCCGGGCGGATGCGGCAGGCCGGGCTGCAGCCGGATCGCGGCGCCGTTACGCTCATTGCCGATCGCGTTGAGGGAAACCTGCTCGCGGCAGGCCAGGAGATCGAAAAGCTCCGGCTGATCCTCGGCGAAGGAAAGGTGAATGCAGACGATGTAAGCACAGCGGTCGCCAACAGCAGTCGTTATGACGTCTACAAACTTGTTGATGCAGCATTAGGCGGTGACGCGAAACGAGCACTAAAGATCCTTTCCGGGCTGCGCGCAGAGGGTGTCGAACCCGTCATCATTATTTGGGCACTCACCCGCGAACTGCGGACTCTCGCAAATCTGACTGATACAGTCTCCAAGGGTATGGATCTTGCCAGCGGAATGCAGAAGACAGGTGTTTGGCGAAATCGTCAGGCCCTTGTTCGCGTTTGCATCGGCCGTCATCAGCATGGTGATTTTCACGGCTTGCTAAAGGCTGCGAGCCGTGCAGATCAGGCGGCGAAGGGCCAGTCGCGGGCCGACCCATGGCAGTTGTCGACCGACATCGTAATGGGAATCTCCACACGATGAAGCCGATCGGGATTTTTGGCGGCACTTTCGACCCAATTCATTACGGACACCTGCGAACAGCATTCGAAATATTGCAGGCGCTGCGTTTTAGTGAGGTTCGATTCATACCAAGTGGTGATCCGCCGCATCGTGGCGACACATTTGCGGTAGCCGACGTGCGTCTCGAAATGGTGCGGGTCGCCGTGCAAGGGCAACCCGGGTTCGCGGTCGACGAACGTGAACTCATGCGTGACGGACCGTCGTACACAATTGATACATTGTCATCGCTGCGCGAGGAACACCTGGAGGCATCGTTCGGTCTGATAGTGGGGATGGATGCGTTTCTCGGGCTCACTGCATGGCATCGCTGGAATGAGATTCTCGATCTGGCACATATCGTTGTTGCTCACCGACCGGGCTGGCGCGCACCGGATATTGGCCAGCTCGGTGAGCTGATAACGGCGCACGGGACGGATCGCGCCGATGATCTGCACGGGAATCGCCATGGGTATATCTATATTCACGCTGTGACGCAGCTGGAGATCGCGTCGACTGAGATCCGGGACTTGATAGCGGCCGGTCGCGACCCAAGATTTTTGATGCCCGACGCCGTCCGCGATGTCATAGTCGAAAGCGGCTGTTATAACTGAGACAGGAGAACAAATTTGAGAATCAACGAGAACGACGCATGAACAGCCAGCAACTGAGTACACTCGTCGTTGACGCACTCGACGACATCAAGGCGCAAGATATTATCAGACTCGATGTACGCGACATGACAACTGTGACCGACTACATGATTGTTGCGAGTGGCAGATCGAACCGACACGTCAAAGCGCTCGTCGAAAATGTTGCTGAAAAAGCCAAAAAGGCGGGCCACAAGCCGATTGGTGTTGAGGGCGAGGAAGGCGGTGAGTGGGTGCTGCTTGATCTGCAAGATGCGCTTGTACACGTTATGCTACCCAAAGTGCGTGAGTTCTATAACCTGGAGAAACTCTGGTCACTTGGGTCGTCTGGTGATCTTGCTGTTACCGACTGGTAGATCATGCACATTCGACTGATCGCCGTCGGTGATCGTCAGCCATCATGGGTTGATGATGCGTTTGGTGCTTATGCCGGACGATTGCCGCATGAGTGGAAGTTTCGGCTGGATCGCATAGCATCTGTGCGACGTGCGAAAAACGACAAGTCCAACAGTGCGATGGAAGCGGAGGGCGAGAAGATTCTCGCGAAGATAGACCCGAATGAGCAGGTTGTCATGCTCGACGAGAGGGGAAAACAAATGACGAGTATGGCCCTGGCCTCCCGCCTTGCTGACTGGCAGGCTGACGGGCGGGATCTTTGTTTCGTTATTGGCGGGCCCGATGGTGTATCGCCTGCATGTCGGGAGCGCGCCAACTTCATCTGGTCTTTGTCGAACCTGACCTTGCCTCACGGGCTCGCACGAGTTCTGTTTGCCGAACAAATATATCGCGCATGGTCTCTTCAGGCAGGCCATCCGTATCACCGCAAATAAGCTCTGCCAGCCGACCTGTGTCCGCGTTAGTCCTACATCTTGCATCCTCTTCACCACGCCGCCGGGAAATTCTTGCGGCGCTTGGCCTGACTTTTTCTGCCGGCGGAGTTGATGTTGACGAAATGCGCCTCGACGGCGAGGCGGCCGACGCGATGGTCCTGCGACTTGCGGAGGCCAAGGCTCGCGCTATTGAAATTGACGAATCCCGGATTGTGCTTGGTGCAGACACTGCGGTCGTGCTGGGTGAAGACATATTCGGTAAGCCGACGGACTGCGATGAGGCTGTTGAGATGCTCGGGCGCTTGTCGGGCCGCAGTCATCGGGTCCTGACAGGAGTCGCGTTGTACTCTGGGCAGGGAGTGCGGACGGCCCTCTCGACAACCGAAGTCCGGTTTCGGGAAATCGGTGCTGACGAGGCGCTTGCATACTGGCAAAGTGGAGAGCCCTGCGACAAAGCCGGGGCATATGCTATCCAGGGTCGTGGGGGCGTGTTCGTCGAGGCGATTTCCGGCAGCTATTCCGGTGTCGTCGGATTGCCGGTATTTGAAACCACGCAACTGTTGCGTGATGCGGGTTTGGGTATTTTGTAAATCGCCCGCTGGGGCGGGCTCCTACAAACGTGGGAGAAGGGTCTTTCGAAAGTGCAGTTGCAAACACAATGAGCGATGAATCGCGAAAAGAAGAAATCCTGATCAATGTAACGCCAAGCGAGGTACGCGCGGCGTTGCTCGAGAATGGCGTTTTGCAGGAGGTTCATATCGAGCGCGCGGCACAGCGCGGTGTTATCAGCAATATCTACAAAGGCCGTGTTTCCCGTGTGCTGCCGGGCATGCAGGCTGCATTTGTCGATATCGGACTGCAACGTACCGCCTTTCTGCATGCATCAGACATCTTACGGCCGCAAAACGGCGTCGAGTCGAACGATGACCTGCCGAATATTCGCGACCTGGTCCGGGAGGGAGCGGAGGTCCTTGTGCAGGTCGTCAAGGATCCACTCGGTAACAAGGGTGCCAGGCTGACGACATTTATCACACTGCCGTCACGGCACCTCGTCTTGCTGCCGGATGGTGATAGCGTCGGCGTCTCGGCGCGCATCGAGGACGAGGAAGAGCGGGAGAGGTTACGCAGCACGGTCACAGAGCTACTTGGGGAAACTGATCTCAGTTGTGGCGCCATCGTGAGAACAGTATCTGAAGGTGCCAATGCTGAAGAGTTGCGAGCCGACCTCAAATTCCTGATCAAGCTATGGAGCGTCGTTCAGGAACGGTGCAGCAAGAGTAAGGTAAAAGCTCTGGTTCATGAGGATCTCTCATTGCCGCTACGCGTATTGCGGGACCTCGTAACGAGTGACGTGGAACACATTCTCGTCGATTCGGAACCGGACTTTGAGGCTATGCAAGAATTTGCAGAGACATTTCTGCCGCCAGTCGCGCCGATGCTGGAGCTGTACCAGCGCCGGCGACCGATCTTTGATCTGCACTCGATCGAAGATGATATTCGGAAAGCACTGGATCGAAGTATCCATTTAAAATCCGGTGGTTATGTTATTTTCGATCAGACCGAAGCAATGACGACGATCGACGTAAACACAGGTGCTTACGTCGGTCACCGCAACCTCGAAGAAACAATCTACCGTAACAATCTGGAGGCGGCTGTGGCGATTGCCCGGCAGCTCAGGCTCAGAAACCTCGGTGGCATTATTATCATCGATTTCATCGACATGGAGGAGTCCGGGCATCGCGAAAAGGTTCTGCAACTTCTCGAACAGTCGCTTGCGAATGATCACGCACGCCACCAGATAACACCGCTGTCGCCATTGGGTCTCGTCGAAATGACACGCAAACGGACTCGTGAAAGCTTGCAGCATATTCTCTGCGGGGAATGTCCAAGTTGTGAGGGCCGCGGATTCGCGTTGACGGCAGAAACAGTCTGTTTCGAAGTCTTTCGGGAGATCATTCGCCAGTCGCGACAATTCGAGTTCAGCGAGGCATTGGTCCTGGCGCACCAGGATGTGATCGAGCTGCTGCTCGACGAGCAGGCACCAAGTCTCGCGACGCTCGAAGAACAGACCGGCAAGTCAATACGGCTGCAGCCAGAGTCCCTGTATTTGCAGGACCAGTTTGATGTTGTCTTGATGTGATGAAAAAGATTCTGAAACGCATTGCGAAGTATCTGGCCTACGCAGGCGGCGGCATCGTGATCTTGCTGGCTATTGCCGTCGGTTTGTTTCGTCTGTTTCTGCCGCGGTTGCCGGAATACCAGGAAGACATCAAGAGTTGGGCTAGTGCTGCGATTGGCATGCATGTTGAGTTCTCAGGCATGGATGCGCGCTGGGGTCTCAGCGGACCCGAAGTAGAGTTTTACGATGCGGAATTGATTTCACCGGACAACATGGTGCGTATCGTCGCCGCAGATCAGGTGAGTATAGGCGTCGGTCTCCTGCGCTTACTCATCGATCGCGAGCCTGTTGTCGATCGCGTCGTGGTCAAGAATACGAGTCTCGAGATTCGGCAGCTGGAAAACGGTCAGTGGTTGGTACAGGGTAGCCCGTTAGACAAGCTCATACCTGCGCGCAGCGGCAGCGCGAGTGCAAACACAGGCGACGGTATTGGCGCGATTGAAGTTGTCGGAGAGGATATCAAGCTGCGAATCCTGCAGCCGGGCGACGAAAGACCACGGTCGTTTCAAATCTCACATATTCTCGTACAGCGCGACGACGTGCGAATGGCCATCGATGCGGATGTGGAATTGCCGAGCGATCTCGGCAAGTATCTTGCGGTCTCCGCAACACAGCTGCTGGACACTCCCGCAGGAGAACGCAGTTGGGACGTGAGAGTCGAAGTTGAGGACATCAGGCTCCGCGGTGTCGCGGCGTTACAACCTTCTGAGGCGGTACGCTTCGAGTCGGGGAGGGGTGACGTCGAACTGTCGTTTGCTTACGTGAATAACACGGTTCAAAGCGCCACCGCGGAAATTGAGGTCAAGAATATTTCGATCGCCGGGCTGACCGGTCTTGCTCTTGACGGCCGGTTCGAATTTCTAAATGACGCTGACGGTTGGCTCATCGCTGCAAATGATTTTCGGCTGACGACACCCACCGGCGAGTGGCCGCTGTCCTCGCTACGACTGGAATCCAGCACGGACTCGGAAGGCAAGATTGTTATGCTCAATGCGCGTGCATCCTACTTGAATCTTGCGGACGCGGCGGCGGCGGGGCCATGGCTCAATGTACAACAACGCGGCCTGCTGGCCGATTTCGATCCGACCGGGATTGTTCGCAATCTGGTGGCGACGCTTAGCGATATTGATACTGAAGCGCCTCGTTTCAATGTTTCGGCCGAACTGGACGATGTCGGCTTCGCGGCGCAGGGCACTCGTCCCGGGGTTAGAGGATTCTCGGGTACCTTGCGTGCCGATAGTTCGAGCGGACGACTGGAAGTCGATTCCGATAATCTGGTGGCAACCATTCCCGGCATTCTCGGGCAAGCCCTGGGTTTCGACACGACATCAGGAACTGTGATTTGGCGCCGTAGTAACAATCGCACAACTGTCCTATCCGACAGTATAGTGATGAGAAACGACTTCTTTGATAGTGAGACCAGCGTTGAATTGTCGATCGTCGACGGTGGGGGCGCGCCGTTCATCGATCTCGAGAGCACTTTCAGTATCGGTGATATCGCTCTGGCAAAACGGTACGTACCATTCATGCCGAAACGGCCAAGAATGAGCCAGTGGTTTCAGGAAGGGCTTGTTTCGGGTCGAATTCAGAGTGGCTCAGCCCGCCTGTACGGTGAAATGGATGAATTCCCGTTCGATGACGGCGACGGCCAGATGCTCATCAAAGGCAATGTGCGCGATGCCGTTATTGTCTATCAGCCGAATTGGCCGGCGGCGCAGGTAATTGATGCCGACGTTGCGGTGGAGAATATGAGCGTGTATTCGAGTCGTAGTCGAATCATCAATGCTGGCAATGAGATCAACGACGCCAAGCTCGAGATCGCCGATTTTCGCGACCCGCACTTGACGATCAGCGCTGCCGCGACAGGAACACTCGAATCGCTGCGGCAACTGTCGATACAAAGTCCTATCGGTGAGATGTTCGGGGGCCAACTGGATCGCATCAGCGTATCGGGGGCCGCTTCATTGGACCTGGACCTCGATGTACCGATACGCGACTGGCAGAATTTTTCGTTCACAGCGCGTTTGCAGACCAGCGATGGCAGCGTGCAGTTCGAGGGATTCAATCCGGCCCTGCAGGAAATGAGTGGCATCGTTACGATCGAGCGCGAAAATATCAGCAGCGAATCACTGGGTGGCGTGTTCCTTGGTCAGCCTGTTTCAATTGAGCTGTTCCAGGCTCCCGAAACGATGGCTAAATACATGGTCATAGCAAGTGCAACAGGCGCCGCCACGGCCGAGGCGTTAACCGAGGACCTCGGGTTGCCGTTGTCGAGTCGCGTGACAGGACGATCCAACTACTCAGCGAGGTTGTTGTTTCCACGCGGCAAGATCGAGGAGCCGGCTCCTTTCACAATCGAAATCAAAAGCGATTTGGCCGGATATTCGATTGACCTTCCCCAGCCGTTGAATAAACCGCTGTACGACACGATTAACTTCGCTGCGAAGATCTTTCTGCCAAAAGGTGGTGAGCTTATCGAAAGTGCCGGCGTCGCCGGCGATCTGCTGACATGGCAGATCGGTTTCGCGAGGGATGAGGAACGCTGGGATCTTGACAGAGGTGTCCTGACGTTTGGCACCACGCCCGGCATTGAGACTGACGCCGAGACGCGCGGACTGCATTTGCGGGGCAGCGCGGACTATGCAGATGTGCGGGACTGGTTCGACCTGGCGCGGCAGGCTGAAACAAAAACCGGAATGGCGGAACGCATCCGCTCGATCGACATGACCGTAGGCAATCTACACATGCTGGGCCAGCATCTCGTCGATCATCGCATCCGTGTTGATCGCAGTGCGCGTGACTGGCTCGTGCAGGTGAATGGCGCGGACATCATCGGCTCGGCGTTCGTACCGTATGATTTCAATTCCGGCCGCTCAATCGTCGTTGAAGCAGAGCGGCTTGTGCTGCCGGGCGACGATCAGGATGCAGCAGATACTGAAACCGAGATTGATCCGAGATCGTTGCCGCCGATTTCGTTTACGGCGCAGGAGGTCGCGCTTGGCAGCCGGAACTTTGGTGCTGTCGATGCGACGTTCTTGCGTACCGCAGACGGCCTCGAGTCTGAAGATCTCATAGCTAAGGACGAAACGTTCGAAATCGTCGGCAACGGCAGATGGGTGATCGATGAGAGCGACCCGCGAGGCCATCGGAGCCATATCACGGTGTCTCTGACGAGTACGGACGTCGAACAAACAATGGGGCGACTCGACTACCAACCGGGCATCGTCAGCGACGATCTGGCCATGCAGCTTGACCTGAGTTGGTCCGGGGGGCCACGCGACGACCTGCTCGAATCCTTGGATGGTGAAGTACAGGTTCGCATCGGCACCGGGCAACTCGCCGAAGTCAAACCCGGCGCGGGTCGTGTATTTGGCCTGATGAGTATTGCGGCATTACCGCGCAGGCTCTCGCTGGACTTCAGGGACGTCTTTGGCAAGGGCTTCGCATTTGACAGGATCAAGGGCACATTCATGCTCGTCGATGGTGATACCTATACCTGTGATCTGTCGCTCGAGAGTCCGGCAGCGGACATCGGCATTGTCGGGCGAGCGGGACTTGTGAGTCGGGACTACGAGCAAACCGCTGTCGTTAGCGCCAGTTTTGGCAACGCGCTGCCAGTCGCCGGAGCGCTTGTCGCCGGCCCGCAGGTGGCCGCAGCACTGCTGATTTTTTCGCAAATCTTCAAGAAACCCCTGCAGGAGGTTAGCCAGGTTTACTATGGTATAGGCGGATCCTGGGACGAACCGCTGATCGAGACCACAACCGCCGATATCTTTGTGTTGAGCGGTGCGATGACCGGTTGCATTGACGAGGACGAATAAGCAGCACTGGAGCACATTCATGCGAGTCGCCGCAATTCAAATGAATAGTAGTGCTGACGTAGAGAGCAATCTGCAGTTGGCCGACCGCTTACTTGGCGAGGCCGCCGCCGATGGCTGCACCCTTGCCGTCCTGCCCGAAAATTTCGCACTAATGCCCGAGAAAGGTCGCGACAAGGCAAAGCATGCTGAGCAACCAGGCGACGGACCCATTCAGGGCTTCCTCGCCGGTGTGGCGCTGCGCCACGGCATCTGGATCGTTGCGGGCAGTATGCCTTTCAAATCACCGGAGCCCGAACGCGTCTATGGAGGCTGTCCGGTCTTTGACGCGAAGGGAATGCAGCAGGCCTTGTATCGAAAGATTCACCTCTTCGACGTCAAATTGCCGGATCACGAAGAGTCGTACCAGGAATCATGGTCGATGTATCCGGGCGGTAATGCCGTCACAGTAGATACGCCGGCCGGCAGGATCGGCCTCACGATATGTTACGACCTGAGATTTCCTGAGCTTTTTCGTCGCCTGGTTGACGACGACGCAACAATATTCACTGTGCCAGCGGCATTTACAAAGGTCACTGGCGAAGCTCATTGGCAAGTGCTTTTGCGTGCACGCGCAGTAGAAAATCTGGCTTATGTTATCGCGCCCGGGCAATATGGCGAGCATCCGGATAATCGATCAACTTACGGGCACTCTGTAATTATCGATCCGTGGGGCCGGGTTCTCGCGGAACAGGCGGTAGGTGACTGTCACGTCGCTGCAGAGATTGATCCGGACATGCCCGTACGATTACGCAGCGAATTTCCGGCGCTTGCCAATCGGCGCATGTAGTCAAGACCACACGGGAACCAGGCTTGAGCGAAGAAAAGGACAACTCGATCGGCGCAGTGATGTCGCGCATGCTTGAGCCCGTAGGGCTCGACGAGGGACACCTGAGCACGACGCTTGGCTCGATCATGCAGGGCGGTGTTGACTATGCAGACCTGTACTTTCAAGTCAGTCGTCAGGAGAACTGGACGGTTGAGGACCGCATCATCCGTGAAGGAAGCTTCAGTCTGGATCAGGGTGTCGGGGTGCGCGCCGTCAGCGGAGAGAAAACCGGTTTTGCGTACTCGGACGAGCTTATTCTGCCCGCGCTTGAACATGCCGCGTTCGCGGCAAGGGCGATTGCGCGACAAGGAGAAACACAGGCGGTCCGAGCCTGGAACAGGGCGGAATCAGCGCTGCTCTACCCGGTGACAGATCCGACAACAAGCATCGGGGATGAGCAAAAGACGACCTTGCTTGCCGAGATCGAGGCAGCGACTCGCGACCTGGATAGTCGTGTCGAGCAGGTCATAATCAGCCTTTCGAGTAGCCAGGACCTGGTCCTTGTTGCGGCCTCCGATGGCACGCTCGCAGCCGACGTGAGACCGCTTGTCCGGCTGAATGTCAGTGTTATCCTCGAGCAGGATGGTCGCCGTGAGCAAGGCTATGCCGGAGGTGGCGCTCGCGAGGATCTCAATTACTTCCTTATTGGCGACAAGCCATTGCAGTACGCTCGAGAGGCAGTACGTCAGGCAATCGTACAGCTCGAAGCCAGCCCGGCGCCGGCTGGAACGATGCCGGTCGTCCTCGGACCGGGTTGGCCTGGAATTCTGTTACATGAAGCAGTCGGACATGGCCTGGAGGGCGATTTCAATCGCAAAGGTACGTCGGCATTTTCAGGCAAGGTGGGTCAGCGGGTCGCGTCGGAACATTGTACGATCGTTGACGATAGTACATTACCGAATCGTCGCGGCTCTCTTGCGATTGACGATGAGGGAACCGCCGGGCAATACAACGTGCTGGTCGAGAACGGCGTGCTGAAACGGTATATGCAGGACAAACTCAATGCCCGCCTGATGGGCGTTGCACCGACCGGCAATGGTCGCCGCGAATCCTTCGCTCATATGCCGATGCCACGAATGACAAATACGTACATGCTCAATGGACCGGATGATCCGGGCGAAATCATTGCTTCCGTGGAAAAAGGCCTTTACGCACCCATTTTCGGCGGTGGCCAGGTCGATATCACGTCCGGCAAATTCGTGTTCTCGGCGAGTGAAGCCTACGTAATTGAAAATGGCAAGGTCACCACGCCGGTCAAAGGTGCGATGTTGATCGGTGACGGACCCGAAGTACTGACCAGGATTTCGATGATCGGCAACGACCTCGAGCTCGATACGGGCGTTGGCACCTGCGGCAAGGAAGGTCAGTCAGTCCCGGTAGGCGTCGGACAACCAACGTTGAAAATCGACGAACTGACGGTTGGCGGCACCGGATAGGGCCGAGAGGCCACCAGCCTCATGTCCTTTACATAAGCTGCCAATTGCTGACTTCACGCAGAACATTGTGCGGTATTTCACCAAATTCGATATATGCCTGATGTAGTGTTCGGATGTCTTTCCATGGAATACAACGATGGCATTCGAAAATACAATCATAGAGCGCGATTTAGACGCCAACGCGCAGCACTTTGTGCAGGGATTTCACAGCGACGACCTCAATATTGAGCCAGATCTTACCGTGGACGGCTTGTCTGACTCTATTCTGTCGCGCTTGCTCGGCCTCTTTGGCATCGGTCGCCCGAGACACTAATCGCACCCAGGGATACCCCTGTCGAGCTCATAAATGAGCCGCACAACCTGGCATATCGCCGGGTAATTCGCTATACGGACTGGACTCTCGGCCCGCGCTATGGAAAATAAGGCTTGTAGTTCGCAATGAATTAGATTCTATGTGGGTTTCGAGACCAGTTTACGAAAGCTTGCCGTACTTGTATTTACTCGTCGGTGCGTTATCGCTTGCCGCATCGATGTACATAAATCATTGGTACTGGCCAACGATCTGCTTTGCGACGGGGGTAATTTGTCTCGTGGCGGGCCTGGTTGTCTTGCTGAAGCGCCGTGATTATCGCGTTACCGACCGGCGTGTCGGGCAACGCCAGGATCACTGATCGAACTACTTTCCCACGGCTGGGGCTTTGTCGTCATCCTCTGATACACCCTCTCCGTTGGCTCATTCGGTAAGCTCGCGAAGGTCTGTGTAGTGAAGTTCGTGAACACCGAGCGAGACAACATCACCGTTTTTGAGACGATGCTTCTTGACCTGTTTTTCGCCAATGAATACGCCGTTTGTGCTGTTCAGGTCCTCAATGACACATTCATTCTCGTCGCTGACCAATTGTGCATGGTGGCGACTAACGAATTTGCTATTGATATATATCTCGTTGCCCGAGGACCGACCAATGCTGATCCGCCCAATCGGGAATGATTGCACTGACAAGGTTTCACCGTCTGCCCGCACCTCGATCTGGATGACATCGGAGTCGCTGGTCATACTATCCGTCAATTCTTGCAGTTTTTCGTGCACGCCAGTGGGGCTCTCGTGTTCTTCCCAGTTGAGCTCGGCAGCTGCCGCGACGACGTCATCACTGTTGACGGTGTGTCTTTCGTCGGCGAAGGCACACAGCAAGGTGGTATCACACAGTGTGTTGATCAGGCGCGGAACACCGCCTGTCAAACCATGAATACTGTCGAAAGCGTCGTCGTCGAACAGATCATTGGCCTCTCCGCCCGCAACTGCAAGGCGGTGACCAATGTACTCGCGCGTCTCGCGGCTATCGAGTGGGCCCATATGAAAGCGCAGGCGCACGCGCTGTACGAGCTGCTTAAGCTTGGCCGAGTTGAGCGTGTCTCTGAGTTCGGGCTGCCCGGCCAGGATAATGCGCAGCACCTTTTCCTTATGTGTTTCGATACCGGACATCAAGCGAATCTCTTCAAGTGCCGCAGGTGTCAGGTTCTGCGCCTCATCAACTATCAAAACGACCTTTTTGCCATTCGAATACTGCTCGATCAGGAACATGTTGAGCATGTCCAGTAATTCGACCTTGCGTTTGTTGAATGGCTTGAAACCGAATTCGGTGAGTACGGCCTGCAAAAACTGTGTCGGTGTCAGCTGTGTCTGCGACACGACGGCGTAGATGAAGTCGTCGTCCAGGTCGGCCAGATACGATTGCAGCAGGGTGGTCTTGCCGGTTCCAATTTCACCGGTTATAACGACGAAACCGTCGGCCAGCCAGATTGTCGACTCCATGTAGGCCTTGGCCCGGGCGTGCTGTTTACTCCAGTACATGAAGCCCGGATCCGGCGTCAGCCGAAATGGTTGCTCTTTGAGGTTGAAAAACTCTCGATATGACATGTCATTATTATGCAGCAATCGCCGCTTTTGATTCCTGCCGTCGGGCCGATACGAGGCGATTTCGATTCAGTGTACCCGGTTTATCCTACTCTCGGCTATGTCTCAGTTCCTTACGGATTGGTCGACTTCGTCAAAGAATCGGCGATATCCCGGATAAGGGCGTCGCGAGCGGCGTTGGAATCAGCGACGACTGTTATGTGTCCGAGTTTTCGCCCCGGACGGGGTGTCTTTCCATAATCATGCAGATAGCCGTGGGAAAGCGTGCGGGCAGTGTCTGGTATTTGGCCGATCAGGTTGACCATCCCGGCGTGACCCAGGTTGCCGGTGGGGCCAGGATGCTCATTGGTGATAGCGAGCAGATGATTGGTGAACTGGCTCGTTACGGCTCCCTCGATCGTCCAATGGCCCGAGTTGTGAACGCGCGGCGCGAATTCGTTGGCTAAAAGCATTCCGTCCGAAACGAACAGCTCGAGGGCCAGGACACCTACATAGTCCAGATGTTCCAGCAGCTTGCGCATGTGCCGTTCAGCTTGTTCGGTCAGTTCTGCTTCGTCAAACGGCGCACGCGATGCGCGCAGGATGCCGCCTGAATGTTCGTTCTGCGTTAGGCAATAGGACGCGATGTCGCCGCTGACGTTACGTACTCCGATCGCCGAAACCTCGCAGGCGAATGCGACCCATTGCTCGGCAATAAGCGCAGACGCGCCGAGCTCATTCCAGGCGTCGTCAATTCGGGCGGCATCCTGCAATACAAACTGGCCCTTACCGTCATAGCCCATGCGACGCGTCTTGACGACTAATGGCAGGCCGATCGACTCTGCAGCGGCTTCGAGATCGGCCGGCGAGTCAATCCTGCGATACACAGGTATCGGGATATTGAGGCTTGCAAACAGCTTCTTCTCTGCGAGGCGGTCCTGAGCGTGGCGCAGAGCTTCGAGTGGCGGATATATCGGTACGAGGTCCGCAATATCTGCAAGTGCATTTACAGGTACGTTTTCAAATTCGAAAGTAAGCACATCACATTTATCGGCCAGCACTGTGAGCGCAACCCTGTCATCAAATGGCGCTTGCACGACGGGGCCGACAGTTGCGGCAGGTGGACTGAGCGACGGGTCGAGAAAGAAACACTTGTGCCCGAGCTTATGCGCGGCGTGTCCTAACATCTGGCCGAGTTGTCCGGCGCCTATAATACCGATGCGCATTTGCTGACGTTACGTGCCCGGGTCGCTATCGGCGAGAACCTTGTCTGTCTGATTCTGCCGATACTGCTCCAGAGTGTCTGCGATGACTGCATCGTTATTGGCAAGGATCGCTGCCGCTAGCAGCGCCGCATTAATTGCACCGGTCTTGCCGATGGCCAAGCTGCCTACAGGAATTCCAGCGGGCATCTGGGTGATCGACAGCAGTGAGTCCATTCCCTGTAGTGCTTTTGATTGCATCGGGACGCCGAGCACCGGGACGCGCGTCTTTGCTGCTGTCATGCCGGGCAGGTGAGCTGCACCGCCGGCTCCGGCGATGATGACCTTGAGCCCGCGTTCAACGGCCGTGGCGGCGTACTCGAATAAGAGGTCCGGAGTGCGATGCGCCGAAACGACACGGACTTCGTGATGAATGCCGAGAGTGTCTAGCGTGATGCTCGCGTGTTGCATCGTTTCCCAGTCGGACTGGGAGCCCATGATGATGCCGACTTTGATACTCATTGAGAGATTCTAACCAGAATCTCGTGAATACGGCGGAAAATCTGCCGGCGAACGGTCTTCTCTGCCTTTTCGCTGAACGCGACGTTGAGTTCGCCAAGCAAGGTCCGAAGTTCTGCATCGGCTGTATTCGTTTCGGCGTCGAATTCATTTAGCGCCATGGAGCCATCTACCAGAAGCCGGTCGCGCCAACGTTCGGCACGGGCAAACAAGCGCTTGCTTCGCACATCATCGATGCGCAGCTTCGCGAGCTCGGCACGAATCGGTTGCGGATCGACATCACGCATCAACTTGCCGATCAACTGCTTTTGTCGGCGCAGCGCTCCCCGAGAGCTGATTTGCCGGGCATCGCGGATGGCCTTGTGGAGCTTGTTGTCGAGTGACAAGAGGGCAAGCTCCGAATCATTGAGTGCAATGAGAGTCTCGCCGAGTTCCTGCAAGGCAAGTTGCTCCCGTTTTCTCGTGCTTTTGCTGGGCTTTGAATCGGTCACCGGATAAGCTTACCTCATGGGACGAAAGGAACTTGAGGCCCTCGTGCGTATGGCGCTTGAGGAGGCCCGGCAGCGTGATGTAGATCAGGCGGAGGTGGCGGCAAGTAATGATACCGGCTTTTCTGCAACAGCGCGCCTTGGAGATGTCGAAAATCTCGAATACACGAATGATCGTGGCATTGGCATCACCGTGTACAGAGATTCTCGCAAGGGCAGTGCCAGCACGTCGGATATCAGGCCCGAAGCTATCCGGGAGGCGGTCAGCAAGGCGTGTGCGTTTGCGACATACACTACACAGGATCCGCATTCGGGACTCGCGGATGCTGAACTCATGTGTACCGAAGTGAAGGACCTCGACTTGGATTATCCGTGGTCCATCCAGGCATCTGATGCCATCGAAATGGCGATTGCGTGTGAAGATGCAGGACTCAAATTCGACCCGAAAATCAACAATTCCGAAGGCGCAACGGTATCCACAAACCGCGGAACTCGTGCCTATGGAAACACGCATGGATTCGTCGGCAGTTTCTCGAAATCAAGTCATAACATCAGTTGCGTCGTGCTCGGCAGCGATAACGGCGAAATGCAGCGCGACTATTACTATAGTTCCGCGCGTGATCCCGCAGACCTCGAAAGTGCGCCGCTTATTGGCGAGACTGCCGCCAGACGAGCGCTGCGTCGACTCGGCGCGAAGAAGCTGAAAACAACACGCGCACCGGTGCTGTTCACACCGGAGCTGGCGCGCGGTTTTGTCGGGCACTCAATTGGCGCGATTTATGGCGGAGCCCAGTACCGTCGTGCCTCGTTTCTTCTGGATGCTGCGGGCGAGAAGATCTTTCCCGACTTTGTTCGTATCGAAGAGAGACCGCACCTGCCCAAAGCAATGTCGAGTGCAGCGTACGACGGCGAAGGTGTGGCGACTTTTGATCGCGATATCGTAGCCGACGGGGTATTGCAGGGCTATGTTCTCGGTAGCTACTCCGCGCGCAGGCTGGGGCTGCAGACAACAGCCAATGCCGGCGGCACGCAGAACCTGATCGTGCCGGGGAATGCGGGTGATCTCGAATCACTAATTGCGGAAATGGGTACCGGCCTTATTGTCGAGGAATTGATCGGGCAAGGTGTGAATGCGGTGACAGGCGATTATTCTCGCGGCGTAGTGGGCCAGTGGGTGGAGAATGGAGTAATTAAGCATCCGGTTCACGAAGTAACGATTGCGGGCAATCTGCGAGATCTTTATGCACGCATCGCGGCCATCGGCACGGATCAGGACATGCGTGGCGGTATACGTTGTGGTTCATTGCTCGTCGAAGAAATGACGATTGCAGGTAGCTAAGCCGGATATTTCATCAGTCGTCCAGCAAGTCCGTTAGCGACCGTTCTCCGACGGTAGCAAGAACGGCATCGTCCAGGTTCTTGCCCAGCGCATCGACCTCGCTCGACCATTCAGGATCCCGATACGAACCGGTTTCCCCGTGTACACGCACGACAGCGAGAATATCGTCCAGTCGAATCGTCGACATATCACGCCCGGGCAGGAGGTCTTCTTTCTCAGTAGCAGCCAACAAGCCGCCCTCATCAAGCGCGATGATGACCGGCGCCATCGTTATGGACGGTATCCGAAGCTGCCTTCCCAAATCACCGACAGTGACCGATTGCTCCGAGTCCCGAAAAGCGCGCCCTACCAGCAACATAATATTAAGTGCGAGTCGCTCACGCATTGCGTTAGACAAGCGAGGTTCGCGGCGCCCGATACGCAGGAAGGCGGGATTCTGAACGTAATAGGCGAGTTGCGCTCCGATCAGCAAGACCAGCCAATTCAGGTAGAGCCAGATTAGGGTGATA
>Ga0255052_10000355_pt1 | contig 37151 bp, 30 predicted proteins | sample JV7_2_21_MG_FD_188632 | JGI IMG/M metagenome (GOLD analysis project Ga0255052, IMG submission 188632) | Seawater microbial communities from Jervis Inlet, British Columbia, Canada - JV7_2_21 | ecosystem: Environmental > Aquatic > Marine > Inlet | place: Canada: British Columbia | collected...
AGTTGCAGCTCGTATTGACGCACGGCGACTTCTCGCTGGTGAACGCCATTACAAGCGATGATGGTCTGAGATTTATCGATTGGGAGGGCGTCGCGTCCGGGGGGCTGTATTCCGATGTATTTCACTTCCTGTTCGCCGAACGCTATTACAAACGAATCGCGAATAGCTTCCTTGTCGACGCATCGGAATATACAGGCAGGTACCGCAAGGCCAGCCTGGATCGTTTTCCGGAGCTGCTTGAGGCCGCTGAACTCGACCTGACATTTGCCCGCCGGCTGTATTACCTGGAGCGGCTGGCCTTGCTGATGAAACGCTCCGTTTCATCACACTTGTGTAATGTCGTGCACAATTCGATCGCTACGTTTCGTGACTACGATCATGATGCCGGCGATGTCGCCGAATAGGTAGCTTGTGATTTCGCGAATCAGAAGAGCACTATTGTCGCGTAGCCGGCGAATAGCCAGGCTATTCGGACCACGAGTGCGCTCCGTGCGGGAGATCGGCGAACGGCGCTTTCTGGACCACTTCGACGCCGCTACTGGAAGTCATTCGGTTACTGACCTGGTACGTCACTTCGGCCAGCGCGTCGCGGCCGATTGGCCCGCAATTCCCGATGTCATTACGGACTTGCGCATCGACCTGTCACGGATGAGCAATGACGAGATCATTCAGAGGGCTGATGCGGCACTGGATGGAGACCTGCACCCTTCCGGGCTCAGGCCCCGATATACCGACCAGGGAGAACTCGATTGGGCCTTCAATCCTTCGGAGAGCCGCGAATGGTTGCTCATGCTTCACCGGCACGGCTGGTGGCCGCTGTGGGGCGCCGCGTATCAGCGCACAAATGATGAGAAGTACGCCCGCGCCTTTGTAGCGCAGCTACTCGACTGGATAGACACGAACCCGCTGCCAAAGCATAAATCTGAAGACTCGTCGTCATGGCGACTCATGGAAGCCGGCCTGCGGATGCGAATAAGCTGGATTCCCAGTTTCGGCTGCTTCTATCAATCGAGAGCCTTTGCAGACGACGCGAAGCTGAAAATGCTGCGTGCCTTGTACGATCACGGCCAGTTTCTCAACAAGTTCTACACCAACAGAAATCACCTGGTCCGGGAGAGCAATGGTTTGTTGGCCCTGGCGCTGAGTTTCAGCGAGTTCAAAGACGCTGCCCATTGGATCGATGCAGCATCGAAGCGGCTGGAGTTGGAGCTTCGATCGCAGGTCAATGCCGATGGTTCCCATCTGGAAATGTCAGTCGGGTACCAGTGGTTGACGGTCGTCGAGTTCGAAGTCACAAGGGCCCTCCTGCACGAACATCAACGAATTTCCGCAATCACGGGGCTCGACGAATCGCTGCGGAAAATGGTCGAGTTACTGGCAGCCGTCATCCGGCCGGACGGATCGTTTCCACAGCTCAATGACGGGTTTATTCTCTGGGATGCCGATCACTTGACCGAGATTGGCCGGCAACGCGGGTGGAGTGATATCGAATTTGCGGCGTCGGCAGGAGCATCCGGGGCCCTGCCTGCCTTTTGTTCACGTTCATTTCCCAACGCAGGTCTTCACGTCATGCGATCGGGTTGGACAAGCGACGCGCTTTACCTTGTTGCCGATACCGGGCCGTACGGCGGGCCGCACGGGCATGAAGACAAGTTGAGCTTTGAATTATCCGCCTACGGTGCGCCCTTCATCGTCGATCCAGGTTCCTATACCTATTCGAAATCCGACACATTGCGCGAGTATTTCGTGGGATCACAGGGACACAACACCGTGTTGGTGGACGGCTGTAGCCAGGTCAGGCGCTGGAACCCACAGCACATTACACCGGCTGTCGAGGACACTATCCATGGCGCCTGGCGCAGCGACGACGAACTCGATGCCGCGTCGGGATCGTATGACGAAGGCTATGGCGAATTCAAAATCATCCGGCCATCGGATGTTGATATTACGCGCGACGTCACGCATCGGCGGGATTTTATATTCGTGAAGCCGGAGTACTGGGTTGTCGCCGATCACCTGGCCACCGGCAGCCCGCATGACTATACGTTCCTGTTTCACCTGGCGCCGGACGTTATTGTTGAAAACGTGGCCGAGGCATCAGCGATCGTGCGATCAGACAGTAATGGATCTCGCCTCGTAATCAAGGCGCTCTCCGATCGGGAATTAAGCGGTGAAGTGATTGAGGGCTGGTTCTCTGCAGATCATCACAAGAAGTGTGAGTCGCCAGTGCTGAGTTTTACGATCAACAAGGCGGGCCCGACGATGGTGGCCTGGGTCTTGTATCCGTTGCCCGCAGAGTCGGAATCGAGTGAGTTGCAAGCGAACCTCAAGTCCGACGACGTGTACGAGATCATCCATATCCGGCATGGCGGGCGTTCCGATTGTATTCAAATACCTGGCGACGCGAGCGTCGCTCAGGGGCAGGAAATCAGCAGACTAAAGCAGATCTCAGTCCGTCATTTGGGTTAACATAATCAAAACAGAACTTCGGGATTATGTCGGCACTGACATCACGCCCGAAACCTTCGTGCTACGGTTTATTCTCGGTACACAGATATGTGTTGTTCATCCGCAACAGACGAAAAACTGTGACGCAGTTCACACTTTTTGGCGGGTATTTATCTAGGACAAATAGCTCGAAGGCGAGTAATCTTTGGTCTGTAAGTCGCGGATAAAAGGTGATCGACAGCGACGTACCGAGTCAGGGATACGCGGGTTAAATACCGATTCGCGCACAACAGGTTAATAGAAGAAAAACGATGCGTTCGCGCCACAAAAAATCCACAGTCGTGCAGAGATGAGCCAGATTTCGAAAACGAAAACACCGTATTTCGAACGGCGTCCTGTCGCGATATTTCACACTAGTGGGAATTTTTTCTCATGAAGCACATGTCGGAGCCTGCTTGCGGGCGCTAACAGGGAAGAATGAAAATGTCTCAGTCACTTTGGTATAGCAAATCAAAACTAATCATCCTTGCAGCCGTTTTAATCCTCAGTGGCTGCGGCGGCAGTAGCAACAAGAACAAACCACCACCGCCTCCGGCGAATAATCCGCCAACATCCAATGCCGGACCGGATCAAGCGGTTGGCAGGATAGTGGTTGTAACGCTGGACGGCAGTGCATCATCTGACTCCGACGGTACCGTTGCGAGCTACGCATGGACTCAGACGGCGGGTACCGTTGTGACGCTGGATTCGACCACGGCGGCTATGCCCACGTTTACGTCCCCGGATACTGCTGCAGGTGAAGATCTGATCTTCAGCCTGGTCGTCACCGATGACGACGCTGCCGCAAGTGCGGCTGATACTGTCACGATTACGGTCAGTGCCAACTCTGCACCTTCGGCCGATGCCGGCCCGGATCAGACAGTGAGCTCACTGGTTGTCGTGACCCTGGATGGCAGCGCCTCGAGCGACAGCGATGGCACCATTGCTGCCTATGCCTGGACGCAGACGACGGGAACTAACGTTACGCTCGACGAGACGGTTCCGGCGATGCCGACATTCACCGCTCCGAACGTCGGTGCAGACGAGGTCCTTACATTTGAACTCGTTGTAACCGATAACGACGGTGCGCCGAGTCTCGCTGACTCTGTCGTCATTACGCTCAACCCGACACTCGCATTGCCGTTCTCCGACAACTTTAGCGATGGCAATTTCGACGGCTGGGTTATCGTTGACGACAATGTTTTCACTCCGCCGACCTGGGACGCTTCGTCAAATCGGATGGTCAACAATTCTCCGACGCACAGAAACAATGGCGATCTTGATGAGACGTATCATCGCGGCACCTATGCCTATCTCGCGGATAGCGTCAACCTGACGAACTATCGATATGAGGTGGACATCACGCAGCGGACGAGCAGCCTCGAAGACCTGGGCGTCATGTTCCGTTACGCAGATAACGATCATTACTATCGGTTCTCGATGAATTCGTCGAAGGGTTTTGCACGACTCGAGAGCAAAGCCGGTGTGGACGTGGGCGGAGATCCAATCTGGCGCACGTTGGCGCACAATCACATCGGATATGAGCCAGGGACGCCGATAAATGTCGTCGTCGAAGTCGACGGTCCGCTAATCCAGGTATTTGTCAACGGTAGCGATCTTTTTGCTGCCTACGATGAAGATCACGCGGGTGGTGGCATCGCGCTCTACGCTCGTGACGGAATCCGATTCGACAACGTGTCGCTTACAGTCAATGATCCTGACCCGGAAATCGTTATCGTATCGCCGGTTTCACGCACCGTGATTCCAAACGGTCCGCGGGACATTTCGATCACTGCGATTGCCCGCAACATCCCCGCCGGCGGTGGCGTTACCCTGGAGTTCACCGGTGAGGCGGCCTGCGGCGCAGTAACAGAGACCCGTGCCGGAGAATTCTCGGCATCGTGCACCAACCGCGCTGTCGGCAATCACGAGGCTCTGGCCGCGATCGTTGATGGCGGTGGGCCCATACTCAACCGGGACCGCAATATAGACGTCTATCTCGGTATGTCAGGATTTGGCGATCGCTACGAGGCAATTGGTGACAGCCTGACGCTGGGACTGCGCGACAGGTTCGCCCGCGATAACCTCAACCTGCCGAGTCCTGATCCCGATCGGAAGACGATCTCGGCAAGTGGCTGGAGTGGCCCGCTGAGCGACATGCTCACGGCGACGAACGGAGCGCCGAATCTGGTTGGCAACGAAGGCATCTCCGGCGACCGCGCGAGTGAGATGCGCATTCTCCATCTGGCGTCGATTCTCGAGCGCAATAGAAGGCCGGTATCGAATCGTTCGTTGCTGATGCTCGGAACCAATGACGCAGTGATCAACGCCGCGGCGACGCCAGCTCAGTATGAGAACAACATGACGCTGATCATCAATTCCGTGCTCGGATCCGGCCGCGACACGGTCTACGTGGCCATCGTTCCGCCGGTGTTTGCGAACAACAGTAATGGTCCTGAGTATACGATGCCGCTGGATTTCGACCCGATGAGCCCGACGTACGCCGAGCGCAACGCGAACATCGACAGTTACAACCAGGTCGTCATCAATAACCTGGTGCCGATGGCGAATGTCGAACTCGGTCCGGACCTGTTCTCGTGCTTCCTGAACGACGTGCCGGCCGTTAATCGGTACAGCTTGTTCGAGGATGCGCTGCATATGAACGGTCTGGGCTACGCGTTTATTGCCGCTCTGTGGCATGACGCCCTTGCGGTCGGTCCGCCGACGCCGGGCGCCGCGTGCCCATCGCCGATCTTCATTCTGGAGAACCTCGACCCGTACACGCATGAGCTCAAGCAGAATCTGCTCGAAGAAGATGACGAGTACTATCGCGATGAGGCATTCGTGTTGACTAACGTACCGCCAGAGCTTGCCGACGGCGTCTGGGTATCGCAGAACAACGCGGACCGGACGAATACAGACGCGGGATTCATGTCCTTCGATGTCGGCGCCAGTCCGGTGACCGTGTACATCGCTTACGATGGAGCCGGCGGTCCGCCGACGTCATCGCATGTGTTCGCGGCATCCGCCTTGTCGGAGGCCCTGACGGTAGACGATCCTTCTGTTGGCACGTTCACGGTCATCGAGTCAGCCGGAGCCACTGGTGTAGTGACTATCGGCGGAACGGATTCGGACATGACCGGTACAGCGCGACAGGCCTACGTCGTTATCGTCGTACCCTAGTCGTCCACAAGTAACAGTGTGCAGGCCCGGCCACGATCTCGTGGCCGGGCTTGTACCCGGAAGAGGCAGTGCTCTAAAGCATGCGACGTCAGTGGGAACGCTTCTGGATGAGCAAAGCCGGGCTCGGCGTAACAGGTCGTATCGCGACCCGGCTCGCCGCAGCATTTGCGCCGCCCTACATGGCCAGGTTTTACTTGGCGCGCATCACCCGCAAGCCGTATGTTGATCCACAGGCCGTGATTCACCACGGGGACCTGTTACTGGGTGCTCATGCATTCATCGCCGATCGCGTTATTGTTTACCAGGCCGGTGATGGGGGTCGGGTCACCATCGGCGAAGGCACGCACATACTCAGGGATTCGGTGCTGGAGACTGGGCAGGGCGGCGCGATCTCAATAGGTTCCGATACCTTCCTGCACCCTCGCTGCCAGGTCATGGCTTACAAAGGCGATATTTCGATCGGGGAACATACGGCGATAGCACCCAACTGCGCGTTTTATTCGTACAACCACGGCATCAAGGCGGGGGAACTGATCAAGAAACAACCCCTGGAAACTTCCGGTGGAATCAGTATTGGTGATGGTGTCTGGCTTGGATTCGGCGTCGTCGTCCTCGACGGCGTGACGATCGGCGGCGGCGCAGTGATCGGAGCCGGGTCCGTCGTAACGCACGATATCCCTGAGAATGCGATCGCTGTCGGCGATCCGGCGCGCGTAGTCTCCACGCGCGGCGACTCAGACTGATAGGGCTGGCGCGTTTTGGCATTGGCACCCAAAGAAGCATTGGTTTCTGTAATTACACCTGTCTACAACGGTGCCGCGTTTCTGCGCGAGTGCATGCAGAGCGTCCTGGATCAGTCATACGGAAATTTCGAGTACATCGTCGCCGACAATTGCAGCACCGACGACTCACTGGAGATGGCGCAGGAACTGGCGGCTGGAGATTCGCGAATCACTGTGGTTCGTGGTGAGTCGCACGTGGGACCGATCCAGAACTGGAATCGCTCCCTGAAATCAATTAGTCCGCAGAGCGATTACATAAAGTTCGTGCACGCCGATGACTGGTTGTTTCCCGACTGTATTGCGCGGATGGTTGACGTCGCCGAAAACGACACGAATGTCGGACTGGTTTCGGCTTATCGTCTCGAGGAGGACAGGGTGTCCCTGGACCGCCTCCCGGAGAATGCGCCGTTGGTACCCCACACCGACACGTTTACGATGAATGGGCGGGATGTGGTGCGAGCAATACTCCGGGAGAAAGCGTCCGTTCTCGGCTCTCCGACCAATTTTTTGCTGCGTTCGAATCTGTTGCGGCCGGACGAGCCGTTCTTTTGTGAAGATTTCCTGCATTCAGACAAAGAAGCTTGCCTGCGAATATTGGACAAATGTGATTTCGGGTTTGTCAGGCAGGTGCTGACCTTCACGCGCAGGCACAATGAGTCAGTTACGTCCAAGACCAACAGCCTCGACACGCGCCGGCAGGACAACCTGCTGATGCTCTGCAAGCATGGGCCCGAATTTCTGTCCGAATCAGAATACAGCAGCACGCTGTCGGGTGATTTGCGCAGGTACTACGACTTCCTGGCCAGAAATGTGGGTGTCGGCATGGGCGACGAGTTCTGGAACTCGCATCAACAGGTACTCGAGGCCGCCGGCAGCCCGTTCAGGGCATCGAAATTACTCAGAGCCACACTTCGCCGATGGGCGAACCCGGTGAATGCATTAAAGGAGAACAGGCGAAAACGATCGCAACAACACAGGAAACTCGATCAAGCAACGATTCAACTGATCACCGATACGAGAATCGATAGTGAAGACAGTCAGGACTAACAGGGCACTCCCATAATGCGCCAGTTTCTGCTCGTAACGCTGTTCTTCGTGCTCCTCGCTGACATCATGTTGGGCCCGGGCTTGTCTCTCGGTCCTGGCCTGAGCTTCAAGAATGCGATGTTGTATATGCTTTTCCTGGCTCTCGTGCTCGAATTCCTGCTGGGCAATCGTGACCCGTTGCGGGAAACCTGGCCACTGCATGTGCTGTGGGTGCTGCTCGCGTTTTACGCAACCTTTACCTGGCTGGCGATTATTCTTCTGGGTCTCCACCGGGGCTATGAAACTGTATCCAGCTTCATTGCACTAAAAGGGCAGCTCGTCGACCTGTTTCTGTTTCTCCTGGTCTACCTTTACGCGCCGAAGGATTCATCAAAGTCGCTGCAGGTGCTGTGCTGGCTAGTCGGTCTGCTGGTGTTGTTCAATCTCGTGACGCTGGTCGACTCGCTCAATATTCCGAACCTCGGCATCATTCTCGAGCGAGCCGACGGCCGCGTTACGGGCCCGGTTCAGGAGGTGAATCAGTTCGGATCGATATTGATCTTCCTGATTCCGGTAACGGCGGGATTGATGCTTATATCATCGGGTGCCCTCAGGCTGTTGTTCGCATTTGGTGCGGCACTCGCCGTCATCCTTCTGGCGCTGACGGTGTCGCGTGGCTCCTATGTCGGGTTCGTGGTGGGCGGCATATGGGCGCTGTATCTCACACGGGATCACATTCGCAAGGAGGCCATTATTAAGGGTGGCATTCTTATTCTCGTGATTCTCGTTGTCGCCGCAGTCATAGTCGCGATTTCCAATCCCGAAGGCCTGTTGAAGAAATTCAATTTTGCCGGAGCGACCTTGGACCGAATAAGTTCCGGGCGCCTCGATATGTGGGAGCGGCTGTTGACCAAGATGTCGTACTGGCCGTTTTCCTTTGTTACCGGGTACGGCTGGAATTCCTACCGGACATTAATCGGCATTCACGGTGACCCGCACAACACCTATCTCCTTACCTGGTTCAACCTTGGCATGATTGGTCTTGGGTTGTACCTGTCGATCGTGACCTGGGTTGTCCGCTACACTGTTACGAGTCTCAGGTACATCAGTGCGCGGTTGAAGCCATTGGTAATCGGTTTTATCGCCGGATTCCTGGCGCTTCATATAGGCGTATTTTTCGTCTCGCTCTATACGCCGTGGCTCTTTATCTGGGGGCTGACCGGAACGATTCTAAGAATGATTGTTGATGACCGCAGGGATGTGGTACTCGAAATGCAATAAGGACGTTGTGAAGAATGAAAATGGCGCCAAGGATCTGTTTTGTTGAAGCGCAGGGCTATTCGGTACTGAATTCGCAGACGCGGCGTGCCGCAACCGGTGGCGAATCGGTGCAGCACTCATTGCTGGCGCGGGCGTTTGCAGAGAATGGCTGGCAGGTCAGCATGGTGAGCCATGACGTTGGGCAGGAGAATGGTGCGGTGATCGACGGCATCCAGGCATGGAAGACCTACCAGCAGACGGCAGGCTTGCCATACCTGCGTTTCTTTCACCCTCGGCTGACGTCGATCTGGCGAGCGCTCAAGAATGCCGATGCGGACATTTACTTTCAGTCCTGCGCCGGGTTGATGACAGGCGCTGTGGCCAGATTCGCAGCAAGCCGAGACCGAAAAATGATTTTTCGTGTGGCGCACGACACTGATTGCTTGCCCGGGCAACAGTTGATCGGCTTGGCGCGCGATCGTCGCATCTTCGATTATGGCTTGCGTCGCGCCGACCTTGTATCGGCGCAGAGCGAAAACCAGCAACAGGCACTCGAGGACAATTATGGGCTGCCGTCGGTCGTCGTCGACATGGCGGCTGAGATTCCCGAGTCAACGCGAGGCCTGAACAGGGACATCGACGTGCTGTGGGTCAATAATTTTCGCGGATTCAAGCGGCCCGAACTGGTCATCGATATTGCCAGGAACATGCCCCATGTTTCGTTCGCGATGATCGGTGGTCCGATGAAAGGATTCAGGGAGCTGTACAATTCGGTCGAGGAGCACGCACGCAAACTCGACAATGTCGAGTTTGTAGGCGCTGTCCCTTACAGTGAAGTGAATTCATATTTTGCCCGGTCCAAGCTGTTCCTGAATACGTCGGATTCCGAAGGTTTTCCAAACTCTTTCCTGCAAGCATGGGTTCGGCATGTTCCTGTAGTGTCGTTCTTCGATCCCGACGGGCTCATTGAGAGTGAAGGGCTCGGCGTATCGGTAGAAACACAGAGTGAATTCGAAGAGTCCCTCGCCAGACTCCTGGATGATGATGGCGAAAGGCAGCAGGTTGGCGATCGTGCGCGACAATTCGTCATTGATCGATATTCTTCGCAAGCGATCGCGCGGCAGTATGAAGCTCTGATCCGGGACCGTTTCGGAATCGGACTGGGTGATGGCGCGGCGTAAGGCGTTATTTGTTGTTCCAGTTCTGCAGCGTGCTGGTGCAGAGAATCAACTTGTTGTCCTGGTGAACGGGCTACCGGCCGATCAGTTTGAAAAGCACCTGTTGTCTTACCGACCGGGCGATGACCTGAGGGACGACGTCGACACCAGTGAGATCGGTTTGCATGATCTGCGCCGCAAAGGGCGGCTCGATTTTGACCTGGGCAGGCAGATCGGCCGGATAATCGATGAGCACGACATAGATGTCGTGCACTGTACGCTGCAGAATGCGTTGCTGTTCGGTTATATGGGTGTTCGGTATGCCAGCCGCGCGCCGAAGCTGATCGCCTCAATTCATACAACCAAGAACGCCAACTTCAAGCTGGATGTTGCTGATTGGCTGGTCTACCGGCCAATACTGAAGAGGTGCGACCAGGTCTGGTTTGTGAGTTCAAAGCAAGCAGAGCTCTGGATTCGGAAAATGCCTTTCATTGCTCAGACAAGCGTAACCGTACACAATGGTGTCGATCTTGATTACTTCGATCCGGCCCTGTTTCCGCTGGCGCGCCGGGAACTCAGGGTGAAGCTGGGCATATCGGAGGAAGAAAAAGTGCTTTGCAGCATTGCGGGTCTTCGAACCGAGAAAATGCATTCAGTGCTGATTGAGGCACTCGCTCGCAATATCGGAAACGGCGAACGGTACCGCTTGTTGTTAGCGGGCGTTGGCCCCATGGAGCAGGACCTGCGAAAACAGGTCAAACAGTTGGGGCTGGAGCAGCAAGTAGATTTTCTTGGGTCGTTAAAGGATGTCAGAGGCTTGTTGGCGGCAGCCGATTGCAAAATGCTGGTATCGGCGGCGGAAACGTTTTCGATGGCAATGCTTGAAGCCATGGCCATGCAGGTACCTGTGATAACGACTGCCGTGGGTGGAGCCTCGGAGGCGATTGACGACGGCGTCACCGGTTACTTGTTGCAGCCAGGAGATGCAGGCGCGCTTGCAGAGACCATCAGCCGTCTTCTGAGCGACGATAACAAGCGTATTGAGATGGGCAAGAGGGCGAGGCAGGTCGTCGCTGAGAAGTTCAGTATCGGGCAAATGGTCGCGAGATCCGCGGAGTTGCTTACGACTTAACAATATCCACGCACTTCCAAAGGGTGTTCGCAGATTTGTGAACCAGTGCTCGGAGGATAATGTGGACCACGTCACACTTTTCCGGTAGGAATTTTCCTATCGTCTCGAGTCACTTGGAACTTTAGAGTAGCAAAACATGATTTCAATATCGTGCCGAGCATGGTCAACAATCCTGGTGAGCATCTTATTGATGGCTCCCGGTCATGCTTTATCGCAGGAATTTAAGAGCACCTATCCACGGATCGGTGCAACTGAAATTGGCGCCGCGAAAGTATCTCTGGATCCAAAGTACAGAGAGATTCTCGCGAAACATGACATCCTGATACTGGGCATGTGGCGTAATTGGCAAGGTACCGATACTGTCACCGGCGAGCAGTACAATATTCGAGATATTGTGGTTGATGTCAAGCGCCGAGCGGCGGCGATGGGTAATCCCGGAATATTGGTAGGCAAGTACACAGTCTTCAACGAGACTGGCAACAATTCGGGCAATTCGGCAGGTTCTGACAAGAGAGATAAAATACTCGGTGAGACAGGCCCCGGTTACTCGGTGAATAATGACTGGTTTGCTCGAAACAGAAAGGGCGAACTTACGAGCAGCTGGCCGGGCAGCTATAACGTCAATGTAACTGAGTATGTAGAACGGGATAGCAATGGCGATACCTGGCCGGAATGGGTCGCGACCAGGGACTACGATCTGTTCTATCGGGACGTGCCGGAATTCGATATCTGGTTCATTGACAATTGGTTCCACAGACCACGCGTAGCAGCCGACTGGGACGGCGATGGAGTCAATGACGACCGAACAAACGAATCTCTGGGTCGTGCCTACCGGAAAGGTTTCATAAATGGCTTGCGTCGTATTCGCCAACTGTCGCCCAACATCATTGTCATGGGAAATGTCGATGGCGACCCCGACTCAGGCAGAGGCATGCTGAATGACTCGGAGTACAAGAACCAAATTACTTCGGTCTTCCAGGGCGCGATAGGAAAAAACTGGTCCGTGGAAACCTGGGGAACATGGGAGGCTATGATGGTGCAATACCAGACGACATTGGCCAATTCCCAACATGGAATTTCTATGATGACCGTAAACGGCGAGGCAACGGACTACGCGACGATGCGTTACGGATTGGCTTCGTGCCTCATGGACGATGGCTATTATTACTACACAACCCATGATACGGAAAACAAGTCGGGACTATGGTTCGATGAGTATGATGTCGATTTAGGCCTCGCCATTGATCCACCCCAATTTGGCCCGTGGCAAAGTGGAGTGTATCGGCGCCGATTCCAGAACGGCATGGTGCTCGTTAACCCGAAAGGTAACGGTCGCAGAACCCTGCAAATTGAGGCCGGCTACAAGCGCATATCTGGCACTCAGGACCCGGCGACAAACAGTGGTCGGGCGATTAGTTCCTTGATCCTGAATGAACGGGACGGAATCATTCTAATTAAGGAGCAAGGTGCTGAAGACGAAGCACGCCCGATGCCTCCTGTATTGGAAATCGTAGCCAACTAGGGATTTATTTCTGTCATCTCGGGCTAGTTGTTTTTGGAGGTCTGAATAAGGGCCTCTGCGCAGCAAAAATCATCGTCAGAGAGCTCGATAAATCGCGGTGCGAGCTGTTTACGGCCAATGCTATTTGGCTTATTTCTTCGAATAGAAAATTCGACCTGAAAATTATGATTTGCGAGCGCCTCCTCAATCTTCGAGACGGGTTCGCGATTTATTAGGAACTGCCGACGCCCGATAATCAGTCGCCAGGTCAAATCGGATATGGCCCAATGCCCGTTCCAATTGTCAGTCTGGCCGTGCGATGTAAAGTCGATTTGATGCGACATCCATCCACCTGGCCGCAGCCAGGAGTTGCAGGCGCTGATAGTGCCCTCAATGTCTGCGACATGCTCCAAAACAGAATGCGAAATGATCAAATCCACAGACTCTGGACGCATAACCTGTTTTTCGTCCCAGGGAACGATGTAGGAAATAGTCGGTCCTGCATGGTTTGTCTCGTCTGTTGCGTCGCCAGCAAGTTCGATTTGATTGCGAATCTGGTGAATGCGGCTGGGCTGCAGCGCGTTTTCGAGAACTTCCTCGGTCAAAATGTGGCTTGGAAAAGAACGCTCGTCGAGATACTCCTGGTAATCAGGCCAGCTGGGTCCCGGACAAGGCGCTTTGGAATCAAACAGCCTCACCAGGATGTCCAAACACTTTAGGTTCTCTTCGACGCTGGAAAACGGATATACATCAAGGCCCGTATAGTTGTCTGCGCCGGATAACAGTGCGCAAAGACCAACACCTATCGTGTCGCCAGGACCGAGTTCGGCGACTGAACCCGGCACACCGTTAAGTCCAGATTGGTGCAGGAATGTGAGGTGCTTGATCCATACCTCGTAACAATACTCGGCAGAAGTAGAACCACCCATTTGTTTTTGGCGAAAGAGTTTGTATAGCCCTGGAACGTACGTCAGGGTTCCTTTTAGTATTTGTTTGGCGAGCACGGAAAAACCTTATCAGATTGCGAAGGGATCTGTGTCTTCATACAAAGACTGCAACCAATTGTCGTGCCTGATGACTTCGTCGGCCTTTTCTTCGACGGACTCCGACATTTTCCCTCGCCACGTATTCGAGTAATCCAGCACACGGTCCGCTGACTCGCGCATGCGATTGCCGATAATGTGAACCTGCGACCGGTGAATGCGGGTGCGATCGCGGGGCGGCGTTTCGCTCATACCAAAGAATTTCTCCATTTTGAGGACGAATTGTTCGGGCTGTTGCACAATGGACTCGTAGGTGACTGCCAGGTAGTTGTCCGCAGGTACCAGGTGCGAAATTTCGCGTGCACGCTGGTTGTAGCGCTTCCATTGACCAAGACGATGTTCGAAATCAGTCTGGCCGAGCTTGTAAAAATGATAAAAAAATGCGCCGGGGTGCCTGATGACATGCAGCAACTTGATATCCGACGTCATGGTGCGTAGTAACTCGACACGCGGCAGGTCCTTGCAGCCGTCGAAATAAACCTGGTAATCCCCGGCTTTCTCAAGCCCCTGAAGCATAAGGGAATTCTCTCGGTAGTAGCGACGATATAGGCGTTTGCGCAGCGAGTGGGGAATTGCACGAAGAACAGGTAAGCTGGCCGATTTCGCCAACGGCCAGTTCTGCCGAAGCTTCCAGGGTAGTCGCCTTGGCACCGGCGTGGGCGAGGTCTTGTCCCAGTCATAGTCTGGTAAGCCGCTGGCCCGAACGACATCTCTGACGACAACGCGCGGAGGACAGTCGTCATACCAGGCGCCGCAAGTGCACGGGTGCTTGGGGTAGTGGCGAGGACCGGGAACGACGTATGTGTCACCAAATCCGATGATCCCGGGTTGTGAGCACAGCAACATGCTAACCACGGTCGATCCGGAGTAGGGTGTATTGAGCAGGGAAACATACTGCAAGGGCATGGACTAGCTACTGTAGCCGAGAGCACTGAATGCCCGACGATGACACGATTCGATGACATTGGCGGTCAGCGGAGATATTGATGATCGCCAGCGGTCGATTGAGCTGCGTTCGATGCCCTGGCGCCCCTGTCCGATGCGTTCAAAAGAAGATCCAAACTGATGTGGGCTCAGCATTTCCGGCTGAAATTCGATCTGCAGGAATTCGCACAAGTCTCGCACGTTCGTTTCTGGCTCTTGAACAAGATCTTCATATCGAACCAGCCGGTAATTCTGTAGATGGGCAAGCTGCTTGTGAAGGCGAGCCGTCCAGCTCGTCTGGATATTGATGTGAATGAACTGCTTGATTCGCATCAGCGCCTGGGACACCCAGTTCTGGTCAGAATCAACGTATTTGGCGGCCTGTGAGGCGTACACCGCCTTCGGATTTCGTGTTGTGTGGATCAGCAAGCAGTCCGGGTACCACTCCAGGAGTTGGCGCGCGTACGAGTAATGCACCGGGAACTTCGCGCCTATGCGTTTCTTGTTTCTCCCCCGGGCGTGTGCCGTAAGTACCGAATGAAAAATGCTGCGCAGTGTCAGTGGGCCGGCAGATAGTTCGCTGCGCAGCAGATCCCGATCCAGCAGGCGCTCGCTCGCCGACCAAAACCAGCCGACGGGAATGCCGGAATACAGCAGTTCGATGAGTCGGTCGAGGGCGCCCTCGCTGTCGAGCGGACCAACATGCCTGTCGATGTCGGCGACAAGGTCGCGGTGAAGCCACCACGGTGCACGAAATTGCATTTCGTCCGTCAGGTTTATCTCAGGACTCTTCGAGATAATAACCTGCAGCATCGTCGACCCGGTTCGCGAGCCGCCGATAATGAACACAGGGCGCAACGGCTATTCCGCGGCAGCAAGTACTACTTTTGGCGCGCTCTCGACAACCGGTTCTTCTGTTGCCTGGCTCGCCGCCACCTGCTCCGCAATCCACGGGTAGGTCTTCGCGATACCATCGCGGAGGCTTTCGCTGGGGCTCCAGCCAAGCATCTCCTGAATCAGCTTGTTGTCCGAATTGCGGCCTGCGACCCCCAAGGGGCCCGGGATATGGCGAATGGAAACCTGTTTGCCGGCTACGTCCATGATCATACTGGCTAATGCGTTGATGCTGACCATTTCCTCGGAGCCGATGTTGACCGGACCGGCCCAGTCCGAGCGCATCAGGCGCGTCGTCCCTTCCAGACACTCGTCGATGTACAGGAATGAGCGAGTCTGGGTACCATCGCCCCAAAGCTCGATCTCACCGCCTGCCTCTGCTGTTATCACCTTGCGGCAAAGAGCCGCCGGGGCCTTTTCACGGCCGCCTTCCCAGGTCCCTTCAGGGCCGAAGATGTTGTGGTAGCGGGCAATCCGGGCTTCCAGCCCGTGATTGCGCGCGAACGCCAGGTAGAGCCGTTCGCTGAACAGCTTTTCCCAGCCGTATTCACTGTCCGGCTGGGCCGGATAGGCCGTATCCTCGGCCGTCTTCGGGTTATCAGGATCAAGCTGGTTGTATTCCGGATACATGCAGGCCGACGATGAGTAGAAGAACCTGCGGCAGTTGCGCTTGATAGCGGCCTCAACCATGTTCAGGTTGATCAATGCCGAGTTGTGCATGATGTCAGCATCATGCTCGCCCGTGAACACAAAGCCTGCGCCGCCCATGTCGGCCGCGAGCTGGTAAATTTCATCGAACTTTCTGTCAACGACAGATCTGCAGATCACCGGATCCCGCAAGTCCCCTACAACGAAATCGTCAGCCTCTGTATCGCCGAATTCCGGGAACTTCAAATCGACGCCCCGAACCCAGAATCCCTCTCTCTTCAGCCGTTTTACGAGGTGAGACCCAATAAAACCCCCGGCACCACATACGAGTGCTGTGTTCATTGTATGCTCCTTGATAATCATTTTTTTTCGTACTGCGCGACACGCAATTTTTGTACGATAAAGAGTAAGATATAACAGTTTTCCGAAACTAGGAACTGCGTCACACTTTTGCCCTCACACCTCTAATAACCTTTTGATTTTACTGCTCTAAATCATTTTTGCATAATCCACAAAAGCGCCTCTAATCATCGAAATTTCGACTGCATCCGGGACCTGGCACCTTGTGTCAAATCATACCGATTTTTTGCGCCTGCAGTCGGACTGGGAACGCCTGTTTGAGGCCAATCCGCGCCACAGTCCGTTCCTGGCCTGGGGCTGGGTAAACGCCTGGCTGACGCACATTGCAGGACAACACGAATTGAGGATTGCGTGCCTGCGGGATGATGACGGCGAACTGCAGTTCGTCCTGCCGCTACTCAGGCGGACAGGCCGGCGCGAATTCGGGTCGGCCCGGATGGTACTGGTCTGCAGTTACGGGCCGGAGTGTTCTGAGCACCTGGGCTACCTTTGCATTCCCGGCCAGGAGCCGCGATCGACGGAGTTGTCCGCCAAGGCAATTTCTCAGTTCTTTGGCGAATCTGGCGCGGTATCGTTGGGTTGCCTGGATAACGACGGAGACTACCCCACGCGGTTGCGGTCGCGCGTGCAGTCAAGTGGCCACATAACGCGATTGCGCCCCGATGTTGCATGCCCGACTGTGCGCCTGCCGGGGTCCTGGGAAGAGTACCTGCAACAACTGAGTTCCAATTTTCGCTCCCAGGTGCGCCGCTCCTACAGGGGCATCGGCGGCGAGGGGCAGCCGAATTTCCGTTCCCTTGAGGAGTCCGAAGCCAGTGATTTCGCCAACGTGCTGATTCGACTCAATCAAACCCGCATCGCGGCAAAAGGCGAGGTCTCGAGCTTGCAGGACGAGGCGTTTCGGAGCTTCCTCCGAGAGGTGATACCGTACATGGCATCTTGTGACCGCGCATGGATGGATACGATCGAAAGAGACGGTGAGGTCCTGGGGGCGGCACTGAATTTCGTGCACGGAGAAACAGTGTATTACTACATGGGTGGATTCGACGACACAGCCAACAAACTCCGACCGGGAACAGCACTGTTTGCTGATGTCATTCAGCGCAGCATTAGTGCCGGCATCAAGCGGTACGATTTTCTTCGCGGCGCTGAACCGTACAAGTATCGTTGGGGCGCCAAAGACGTTCAAACGTATCGCCTGACTGTCTACCCTCCAGGATTAGTCAATGGGCGCCTGTCATCACTGGCAGACGACTTGTATGTCAGCGCACGAAACCTGCTCAGCCGGGCGCGACGACTGGTGGTGAGGCGGAAATAGCATTGGCAAGGAGCAACGACACCAGGCTTGATGTCACATTAGTCCTGCCGCATCCAGAGGTTGCGGCCTGGCTCCGCGACCTCTATGCCAGCCTGTGCCAATCCGGGCATGTTTCGCTTCGTGTCGTTCTGGTGACGAATGGACGGCCGCGAGTCGGGCGGGGTACGCGGTTGCTGCGAGCATGGAAGTGGATCGACGCGAAACTGTTTCGGCGCAAAATAGCCGCGGCTGTGCATTCGGAAGCCATTGTCGGGCTCCCGGCGGAACCAGACGCCGATGAGATCGGGAGCGATGAGGGAGATATCATCATCTGGATGCTGCCGAACCGGCCTCCTGCAGGCCTGGGTTCGACGGCAAGATACGGCGTCTGGACCATCGCCGATGCGTTCGACGAGGCGTTAGGGTTCCTCGAACTGGTGAATCGCGAACCGGTGACCCGATGTGATCTCATTATTTATGGTGACTCCGTACGCGATGATGTCGTAGTGGCGTCGGCATTTGCAGCTACTGACGACCTGTCGCTCGCCCGGGGGATCAACGGTGTACGCATCAAGAGCCAGGCGCTTCTGCTGTCGATGATTTCTCGGGTAAACCGCGGTATCGACCCGCATTCGGGCGAAGTGCCTGACGACGCCTCCGTGCCGGGCTTTCGATCGAGTCCGGGATTGCTGCAGATATGTTGGGGGCTGTTGCGTTTGTACGGCCGGTACCTGCGAGGCCTGGCCACGCGGCCGTTCTATTTCGATCAATGGCAACTTGCATACCGGCTCGGCGGTGATCGCCTGAACCAGGATGGACTGCAACGGCTCGCGCCGACACATGGAGGGTTTTGGGCAGATCCATTTGTTGCAGAGCAGGACGGCCGCAGGTTCATCTTCTTCGAAGAGTTCCAGACGGAAACGGACCGAGGTCATATAGCTGCTATGGAGGTCGGTCCCGATGGGGCGATGAGGGAACCGGTCGATGTGCTCAAGAGCGAGTACCACCTCTCATACCCGTTTCTATTCAGGTACGACGGTTCACTGTTCATGATTCCGGAGTGTGCGGAATCCGGAAGAGTGGAGGCGTTTCGTTGCACGCGGTTTCCGGATCGTTGGGAATCTCATGCTGTCCTGCTTGATGGGGTCCACGCATTCGATCCGACGATGATCGAGAATGATGGAAAATGGTGGCTGTTTACGACCATTCAGCATGGTGGGAACTCATGCGACGATGAGTTGCACCTATTCTATGCGTCCAGTCCGTTCGATACGTGGGTCGCGCATCCATTGAACCCGATACAACTGGATGTGCGATTGGCTAGGCCTGCAGGTGCGCTATTCAGGGAGCAGGGACGTTTGCTTCGTCCTGCACAGGATTGCTCTGCCCGGTATGGATCGGCGATCTCAATACTGGAGATTCAATGTATGACCACCGAGGACTACAAAGAGATTGAAGTGGAGCGAATTTCCCCGGACTGGGCGATCGGCGCTCACGCGACGCATACAGTGAACCAGGGCAGCGGCATAACCGTCTATGATTGCCAGACAAGGCCGCTCAAACTTAGTAGTAGTCGTAATACCCGCTAGCTGCAGACTTTTCCTGGGCTCGATTGAGAATTATGCCGAGAATCTCGGCATCTTTGAGCAATTCCTGCGTTTCGATCAGGTCCTCGCGCCGGCAAGTCGCTTGTCCAACGACAAGCAACAGGGCATTAATCAATGGTGTAAACGCGATGACGTCATCGCCTGCCAGCACCGGCGGCAGGTCGAGGATCGTTATGGTTTTTTTGCCCAGGCCTTTGAACTGCTCCACAAGCTCCACCATTTCAGGGGACGACAGGATTTCTGATGAATCGCGGCGAGGCGTCTGGCAGGTCAATACGGCGAGACGGTTGGCGTTCGGGCAGACCAGTGCATCTTTCAGCGTCGAAGATCCGTCCAGGACATCCCCCAGGTCATGCCGGGGTGTGATGCCGAGGTATCTGTGTATTGATGGCCGCCTGAGGTCCAGGTCCGCCAGGATTACCTGGTGACTGACGTGTTGCGCGAGACTGTAAGCGAGGTTGATCGCCGTAATTGTCTTGCCTTCGCCCGGGCCAGGGCCCGTTATACCGATTACATTAAATTGGGACGCCCGCAATCGCTGCAGAATGCGAGTCCTCAGGACCTTGTACGCGCTTCGCTGCGGCGCGTCCTTCTGTGCCGCGACGACACGATAGGCCTCAAGGGCCTCTTCGTCCGGCACGATGACAGGTAGTTCCGAGACAGCGATGTTGTGCGTAAGCGTATTTATCCCTTCGGCAATCGGCACGGGCGAATGATTCTCGTCACGAATTGCTCTCTTGTTCGAGTCCCGGCTTCGCTTTAGTGCTTCTTCTATTCGTCCCATGGTCGTCTCATTATTCCATTAAATTCTTGCACTAAACCTGAATAGTAATCATGTACAAAAGCAATCCGCTGACACCAATAATCGACGACGACCATATGTAAGTCCGCCGGCGATGCGCAGCCTTCGTCTCCAATACAGGGATAACAGCGATAGGCGGCATACCGCCAGTGAGGTTTCTCAGGTCGCGAATGCCACGCACTTTCGTGTCCAGAGCCTCGAATACAACCATGGCACCAAGCGCGCAAATGATCGCCAGTATCATGCCAAGGATGATGACCGCGATTCGGTTCGGAAACGCGGCGGACGTTGGTTCACTGGGTGAGCGTTGCAACACGTAGCGCTCGCCTTTCTCCGAGGCTTCCAGATCTTGCGCCTGTTGTGCGTCGGTCTGCTTTGCCCGGACCTCTTCGTAATCCCGGATAGCCTGGTCATATTCACGCTGCAACGCCAGGTATTCGCGCTCAACCTGCGGCGATGCCTGGAGCATGGATTCATATTCGTTGATTCGCACACGCAACGACCGTGCCCGCTGTTGCAGTGCTCGAATCCCAACATCGGCCGCTTCTATTTGAACCAATATGCTGATGTATGCCGGATTGTCGGGTCTTGCCTCCGCCTGCGTCTGTGGCGCGGAAGAAGCGCTCGCCAACCGGGCCTCGAGGGTTCGTACCTTATTTGCCAGGTTAATGACATCTGGGTGGCTCGTTGTATATCGCTGTTGCGCCGCGGCGTACTCACGCCGTGCGATGCTCAATTCCTCGCGAATCGCATCCGCATTACCTGCAGACGATCCACCGCTGAGCAAGTTTATTTCACGCTGTGTTCTAATGACGTCCGGATGTTCCGGCCCGTATTTTGCGGACAATTCGACGAGTTGTTGCTGCAACATCTTTAATCGATCGGGACCGGCAAGAATCGTTTCGCCTGTGGTCGTGAATATGGGCGCATACGGAGTTACCAGGGACAGGTCGGTTTCGAGTATTTGTCGCGCCTCACGCAGATCACGGATTTCGCTCTCGACATCTTCGAGTTCCCGTTCACGCCGGTCCAGCAACTGGATGTTTACGTTCGCGGACTCCGGCAGGGCCCCTGCGTGTTGTTCCTTAAAATCAGCAAGCTCGGACTCGATTTGTTCGATTTCCAGAGACAACCGATTTGCATCTCTCTGAAAAAAGGCGACGGTTTCCTCCACCGTCTGGTTTCGGCTCTCCCGATTCTCCTCGAGGAACTGATCTGCGATTTCCGTAGCCACCAGGACGGCCTTGGCCGTAGTCTCACCGTAATAGGAGACAGTAAACGCGATAGTCTCCCCCTGCTTTTTGATGGCAATGTCCTCACGTGCCTGAATAGTGATGACCTCGACGTCGTTTCTGAACTCCGCCACAGCGTCGCGCATGGATTCCTCGGCGACGACTTTCGAGTACAGGCCAAATTTTTCGATCCATCCCTCGACCCTCGGAGAGGCGAGTACACGGTCACGGATTCGATCGACTCGCAAGTCAGTGTCGAAGTAGGTAAACGTAGTTCTTACCATGTTCTCTGGAATTTCGGGACGTTCGATCGCGATGGTCGCGGTCGAACGATATTGATCCTCGAGCAGCAGCGTACCGAATACGACGCCGATCGCTATCGCTGAGAATGCCACAAACATGATGGACCGTCGCCGGCGAAATAGGGCGATATAGTCCTGCATGGTTGCGTTTTGGGATTCCGTATTATTCATTCTTATTATGTATACCGTTAGTTACGCTGGCGACCGGCTAGGGCACGAGTACAACATCACCGACCTCTAATAGGACGTTCTGTTCCAAATTATCGCCCTTTATAATGTCGCTATAGCGAAATTTCAGGATTCTCTGCTGGCTGCCCCGGCGCCGCAGAATTTTTATATTGTTCACTTGGGCAAAAGGCGTCATGCCACCCGCAATGCTCAGGGCCTGGATGACATCGACCCTTGGATTGACGACGAAAACGCCGGGTGTCTTAACCTGTCCGATCACATATATCTTGTTGCCGTTGATTTCGGCTACCGTGACGGTTACGACGAGATCAGGAATATAGGTTGCCAGTCGACGCGTCAATTCCTGCCGCACGTCTTCGACCGTACGTCCCTCGGCCACGATGTCGCCGCTCAACGGGAACGAGAAAGCACCGTCGGGCCGGACCAGTACCTGGCGCTGCAGATCGAGTTCTTTCCAGACCGATATTTCAAGCAAGTCTCCGGGATTGATCGTGTAGGGCTCACGCGGCTGATCGGAATCTTGTGCCGCAACCGGCCCCAGACTGAAGGCGCCAAGTACGATGATTATCAGGAGCTTGTTGCTGCGGTTAAGAATGTTGTTTTTGTTCAAGTTGTAAGCCTTCGAAATTTGGCGAGTTATTAATCGAGTCTAACAAATATACGTGCACGGTCTATCCACGCGCTTTTGGCGACCGATGGCCCCAAATTCTAGCGCATTAACTTTTACATAACCTGTAAGTCGCCCCCCGGGAGTGTTCGTTTTTTTGCCCGGTACTAGCCAAAGTGCTAGCCATTACGCCTCGAAAGACGTTAACGGATAAGCACATGCACCTCTTTTTTCGAACCCATCTGAGGTCAGTTGTAGGTTTAACTAATCAGTGCTTGAATAGTGACTGAGTTCAAAAATACGCGTGCTGCTCGATAATCTACCATCAATCGGCGGCGAAGCTGTGACGTACGTCACATAACTCGGAAAGCAATCGGGTGATAATCCAGAAGCACAAAATAAAAACAATAATTCGAAGGGTTGGGTAAGGAACTTGTCGCTAGAAGCGTACATCGGGCCAGTCATTGCACTGGCATTCACAGCCGGACTGATCTTGTGGTTGAGTCCGGTCGCCAGAGCCGTCGGCCTGGTCGACATTCCAAGTGCGAGAAAGACCCATACGGGCCATATTCCGCTTATTGGTGGGATGGCCATGTTTGCGGCCGTCTTTGTGGCGATGATCGTTTCTGATTTCGTTCGGCCTGATGATCGGGTTCCTGTGAATTTCGGTGCTTTTTACCTGGCAGGGATGTTTCTCGTTATGGCTGGCATGGTCGATGATTTCATCGATCTGTCGCCAGTGAAGAAGCTCGCGATTCAGTCTCTTGCCGCTCTAACAATGATATTTGGCGCTGGCATTGTGCTTGGCGATCTTGGCGTACTAGGCTCTGGAGGCGAAGTTCTGTCGCTCAGTTTTTTGGCCGTGCCATTTACGCTCGTGGCCGCAGTTGGTGTGATTAACGCGGTCAATATGTCAGATGGTCTCGACGGGCTTGCAGGTAGCTTGTCACTCGTAAGCCTGTTGGGTTTCATGGTTGCTACCGCCGCGTTTGGTAACGGCCAGGACAGCAGGCATCTTGCCATCCTGGTGGCGGCCGTCATCGGCTTCCTGTTGTTCAATTACAGGCTGCCGGGGAGGCGTTCCGCCGTGGTCTTCCTGGGCGACTCGGGCAGCATGTTCCTCGGATTCACATTGGCCTGGTTCGCCATCAAATTCTCGCAAGGCGAAGATCGCGTCATTGCTCCTGCGGCAGCGCTGTGGTTCTTGCTCGTGCCGTTGTTTGACGCTGTGGCCATCATTACGAGACGGATCCTGAAGCGTAAGCCGCCTTTCGGCGCGGACAGGGAACACCTGCACCATATCTTCCTGCTGGCCGGTTTCACTGTCAGTGAGACGGTAGCCATCATGGCCGGTATTGCAATGCTCGGCGTGTGTATCGGGCTCGCGGGTGCCTACTTCCAGGTCCCCGATGTCTACATGGCCGGATCGTTCGTGGCATTCGGATTGCTGTACTTGTGGATGATTGTGCATTCCTGGTCCGTGATGCGCTTCCTGAGCCATTCTATTTGCCGGCGCAGTAGTTCAATCGACAGGCGCGTTGTCGCGGACCGGCGCAGTCATTCCAATGTTGTCTACCTGGGGCCGGAACGCCGCGGCGGCATAGATCGGCGACAGGATCTGAGTAGGCGTGCAGACGATGAGGATGACACCAGGTTGAAGAGCGCTTAGGCAATCAACCATCAGCGTTCAGGGGCAGGAAGCCGTTGAGTTCAATAAAGATACGTGTCTGCATTGCTCATCCTGCAGATCCATGTGGATCCATACCGGGTGGAATCGACACGTTCATCCGTGGCGAAATTGACAACGCAGCGGATGACATCGAATACAGCGTCATCGGAATTACAACTGACAGCGCAGCTCGCCCGGTTGGCAAATGGACCCAATGCGAACTCAAGAAAAAGAGCTTTCAGTTCTATCCCGTTACTGACCTTGAAATCAGTGCCAGACGACCGACCATTCCCGTAATCGTTAAATACCTGGCAAGAATCGGCTCGATGCTCAATGAGGTCGACGCGGATGTGCTCGAAATTCATCGAGTTGAAACGCTGCTTAGAATCCGACGGGATTCCAGACCGGTAACAGCTGTACTGCATCAGAACATGCAATCCCTGTATGACAAGCAGGCGGACATACGATGGGCGCGTTTGCCGGGCATGTATTTTTGGCTTGAGGACAAGCTCGCCACCAGGCTGAAGTCCGCTTTCTGCGTCAGGGAAGACGCTGCAAAACACTATCGCGGCCGTTACCCGAATCTGGCAGATACCTGCAGGTTCCAGCCTACGTGGGCAGATCCACGCCAGTTCAACCCACCCTCGGCGAACGAGAGAAGGGCGGCCCGTACCCGGATATCGGCTGAACTGAAGTTGGATGACGACAGTAAGTGGTTGCTCATGGTGGGCAGGCTCGATGCCCAGAAAAATCCTATGCTTATGCTCGCTGCACTTCGGAATCTCATCGAAACTGCTCAATACAACGTGAATCTTCTGGTCGTTGGCGAGGGGCAGTTGCGCGGCGAAATGGAAGACGTGATTAATCAGGCCGGGCTGTCGGATAAAGTTCGGCTGCTGGGCCTGAAAAGCATTGATGAGGTTTCTAAGTTAATGCAAACGGCGGACCTTTTCGTCATGTCTTCGTCTTATGAAGGCATGCCGATGGCGGTTATTGAGGCCTTAGCCTGTGGCGTCCCGGTCGCCACGACAAGAGTGGGCGAGGTGGCGCTGGTCGTGCACGACAGCGTGTGTGGTCGAATTGCCGAATCTCACTCGGAAGAAGACCTGACGGATGCTATTAGTTGGTGCCTGGACAACCTGGACAAGATATCCGGTGCACCTTGCCTTGAATCGGCAAGCAACTACAGCCCAGCCGTCGTCCTGGAGCCTGTGTTCGAGAACTATCGGAGGCTCGCAGACCTCTAGGTATCCCAGTCAAAGTCCCTGCCGAGATACTCATTCAGACGCTGATTGTGCGGGCGAAAATAATCAGTCAGGTCTTGCTTCATGGCAGCGGACATCGGCTCAGTGTACTTGCCGACGTTGTGCTTCTTTTTCTTCTCGAGACGATGCACGAAAAGGCCGAGAAAGGTCAAAACATCATCGTACACGGCCTGGGTGTCAGCAAAGAAATCTTCGGCCCTGGTGATCAGGAACTGTTCCTTTGGAAACACGGTCATCCAGTTTTTGACCTGGTCTGCATACAGCCCTCTGGGTAGGTATGAGTAATGCAGATGCCCCAGACTTTTGCCGTCGCCTGTTGGTAGACCGTCAAATCCGTCTTGCAAATTTTCCTTGTCGGCCTTGACCACTTCCTCAAACATCCTTAGCTCGCGACCGCGACTAAAGCGATGCTGATAGTGCGAATAGGCCCGACTGACCGGGTTCCTCAGCATTACGATAAGTTTGACGTTGGGGGTCAGTTCGAGAACCCTCTGCGGCACTATCGGATTAGGCAAGTAGGAGGGCTCCCCTTCCCCGGTGATCAACGGGCTCCCCATGCGCCGCGTCATCAGGCTCCTGTATGGAATAGTCGGGAAGTGTGCTTTATACCAATTAACGCCTTCGTCAAAATGGTCATTGAAGTAGCGAACTTCTTTTTCGAAGGCGGAGCTTACGTTCGGGTGTTGCATCAAGTGGGCATAGAGTGATGTCGTGCCGCATTTCTGTGCACCAATGATCAGGAAGTCCGGAAGCGTTCTGACAGAGGCCGTCAGTTTCCGCATGCGGAAACTCAACTTTCTCGTCTGCTTTGAAAATCGTGCCATTTACGATCTGCACCGGGTTGTCAGGTTCTCTATACTTATTGCGGCTGGCATGAATAATTTTTCTGCATATGGGCAGGGGATTCTATCGCACTATGACTTTCCAGACGTCGAAAATCGCAAGAGTCAAAGCGTTTGCCCAGCGCTGGGGTTGGCTGCGCACCGTCTTTCGGGCGGTCATGGATATAGCCGGAGATTACCTGGGGATTCACGTATTCCTGATTCGAGGACGGCATACAACATCGGAAGCGAGTTGCCCAATCAAGCGCCCTGGAATTGAACTTCGTCGTATTGAACGCGATACGCTGATGCAGTCCGTCGATGATCCACAACTCGGCCTGGATCAGCAGTTTGTCGACGCGGCTCTGGAGCGCGGTGATATACCGTTCGGTGCGTTCGACGAGACGCTCTTGGTTGCGTACACCTGGCGCACAATGACAATTGCTCCGCATGAGGACGATGTCTGGGTAAGAGCGACTCGACCATACAGTTACGCGTACAAATCTTTCACACGACAAGAATACAGGGGGAACCATATTCTTCCGGCCCTCATTCTCTATGGGGATAATGAGGTGTTGAATTTGGGCTTCTCACACAGGGTCGGTTTCATTGCTGTGACCAACTTTTCGAGTTTGGCCGTAGGCCGATATATCCACAGCCACAACTTTGGGTATGCCGGCTACCTAAAGTGGTTCGGTCGGTTTATCGCGTTCAGGACCAGGGGGGTTGCAGAAATCGGTTTCGAGTTCATTGAGCAAGGCGATCGACTTCAGGAGTGCTAGTTCCCGTGTAGCGAGACTGTATAATCCTGTTGATGCGCATCGTACTTATCACTCAAGACGATCCCTTTTATCTGCCGGAAAACCTCGAATTCCTCCTCGAAAACCTCCCGGATGGCACTGAGGTGGTCGGCTGTGTCGTCAGCAAGGTTTCGCCGTTCGGGAAAAGGGAGTCTTTCTTCGACAAGGCGCGTCGCACCTATAATATTTTCGGTGCCCGGTTCTTTTTGCGTTACGGGCTCGATTATTTAGTATCCAGATTGCCCCATCGACGGAGTATGCGTGACGTACTACGACGGTATGGAGTCAACGAAATTACGATAAGCGGATCCTTGAACACGCCTGAGTCGTTGGATCGGCTTCAGTCGCTGTCGCCAGATTTGCTGATTTCGATCGCCGGCAATGAGATTTTCCGCAAACCGCTCATAGAATTGGCTCCCAAGGGCTGTCTCAATTTACACACCGCGCTGTTGCCAAAATACCGAGGATTGATGCCGAGTTTCTGGGTTCTCAAGAATGGCGAAAAGGAAACGGGAGTCTCCGTATTTTTTGTCGACGAGGGAATCGACAGTGGGCCCATTCTTGTTCAGGGCCGTATCGAGATAGGAACAATGACTCAAAGAGAGCTCATCAAGCACTCGAAAGCTGCTGGCATGCGCGCCATTATCAAGGCGATCGCGAAAATTCGTGACGGTGATACAGAGACCCTACCGAACGAAGACGATAAATCCACGTATTTTCACTTTCCGTCAAGAGACGATGTGCGAGAGTTCCGGCGTTCGGGCGCGAAGTTTTTCTAGTGAAGATACTGACGTTTGATATTGAAGAGTGGTTTCACATTCTCGACAACCCGGAGACCCAGTCCACAGAGTCCTGGTCGAAATATGAATCTCGTCTTCGGCAAAGCGTAGACACAATCCTGCAAATGCTGGACGATACGTCACAGAAGGCTACGTTTTTCTGTCTTGGTTGGGTTGGTGAAAAACATCCTGACGTAGTTCGAGACATTGACAACTCCGGTAACGAGATTGCCTCACACTCTTATGCCCATCAGTTGGCATACGATCAGAGCCGCGAAGAATTCAGGGAAGATTTGCATAAGTCGCTGACGATTCTTCAGGACATCACGGGCAAACCCGTTGACACTTACCGGGCTCCCGGTTTCTCGGTAACCAGTGAGAATATGTGGGTTTTCGAGGAATTGATTGATCACGGAATTCAGGTGGATTGCTCACTTTTTCCCGCTAACCGTGCGCATGGTGGGTTGCCGAGTCTTCAGGAGGCCGTGCCGACCATGGGAAACTGGGACGGCCATGAAATAAAGTTGTTCCCAATCAACACAAGATCGATTCTTGGCAGGAAGGTCATCTATTCGGGGGGTGGTTATTTTCGAGTGACGCCCGGAGCTCTGCTGCAAAAATGGTTTCAGAGTGACGACTACGTGATGACCTATTTTCATCCGAGGGATTTCGACCCGGATCAACCGATGGTTCCCGGACTGAGCCCTATAAGAAAGTTCAAGAGTTATGTCGGTATCCGCGGCGCTGGGGCGAAGTTGCGCCGACTGCTGCAAAATAACTCGTTCATGGATATCAACGAGGCGCGCAAGGCTGTCAACTGGGATGCTGCGCCGCGAGTTAACCTGAAGACATAGACCGCTTGATGCAATTGAAAACAAACGTGGGTATCGCGACCAGATTTCGTTTACCCAGCTTCCGGGGGCTCGCGATCGATCGTCCCAGCCACTCCAATCCCAATTTGATCAGAACAGGATGGGCTCGTTTGGTCGTACCGGCATAAAAGTCAAATACCGCTCCTACCGACATGACAGCTCGGGCAGTGATGTGCTGCTTGATCTGATGCACGAATTTTTCCTGCTTCGGGGCAGTCATGCCTATAAATAAGATGTCTACCTGACCCAGCGTTTCAAGCATTTGTACGGCTTCCGGTGTCGAGAACTTCGGAACGAACGGCGGTGATAGGACTTCGACTGACGCCCCGGGATACTCGACATTCGCTTTTGACTGGATTTTCTCGAGTACTTCGGGCATTGACCCAAGAAATCCTACAGCAAGCTTTTGCTCGTTGGCTATTTCCATCGCTGCAGAGAACAGGTCGAAACCGGCGATCTTTCTCAGGTCCTTCGCGCCCTGGGCCTTTGCGGCCCAGACGACACCAATTCCATCTGCCGTCAGATAGTCTGACCCCATCAGCGCGTCGTGAAAATACTCGTCCTGCAAAGAGACATTGAATGCATTCGCATTGATAGTATTGAATACACTGACCTCTTCAGTGGCCAGCGCAGCCCGCACCATGTCCGCCGGATCGCTGTTGGAAATACTGAATTCGAAAAAAGGGCAGTCGAGCTTGTTCATAGTCCATCCAATTGTCTATTAAAAAAAGTACACACTAGTATAGTAATAAACCCTACGGCGTATTGTGGGGAGGTAAATGCGTATTCGGTCACATTGCCTGGTTCTTCTGTTACTCATCAGCACCATCCTGTGCGCATGTACGCGATCCAGCGGCAGGGAGGAGAACCTCAACGCCGTTCTGTGGGTGCAGACATCGGTGGAGTACATCGCGACCACGACAGGCATCTACGCTGCCGCGACTGCTGCTTTGCAGCAATCGTTCGACGTCGAAATCGACGCCCCGGGACAGATGGCTGTCGTGTTGGATCTCGACGAGACGATCTTCAATAATTCTCGATACAAAGCACACGAATTGCAGGTGAAATCCCGCGAGCAGATAACAAGCTGGGATCAGTGGGCTGCTCTGAGGAATGCCACCGCTGTACCAGGCGCCGTTGAGTTCATCAGGGCGAGCCAGGAACTGGGGGTCAATGTGCGAATCATTACCAATCGACGATGCGCGAAAAGGCCCAATGACCTGGACAGTTGTCCTCAAAGGGAAGACGTCCTGGCAAATCTTCGACACATCGGTGTCGAGATTAACGACTACGCGCTATTGATGAAGGGGGACAAGCCGCCCGATAGATGCATGGGCTTGTTGTCCGACGCTGAGAAAGAGGCTGGCACGTGGTCGACGTCTGACAAGACGTCGAGGCATGAGTGTATTGGGCATGATTACGATATTGTAATGATGCTCGGAGATCAGTTAAGTGACTTTGTCGGGGACAGTGGCAGCTTGACTCTCGCGTCCAGGGACGCCTTGCAAAGCCAGCATCAGGACAAGTGGGGGAAAACATGGTTCATGATCCCGAATCCTACTTATGGAGCTTGGTGGAGACTCTTGTATCCAGATAGAAGATCGCATCTGCGCGGTGAGTGAGCCGTCATGGAAAGCGTCATGTCGCGACAGATTCTTGTGTTGGATTGCTATCGGCATACCCTGTCTGTGGTCCGATCATTGTCAACTGCGGGATGCGAAGTAACGTTAGGAGTAACCGCGGGTGACCTGGACCGCGGTTTCGTTCACGTATCCCGGCATGTAACGAATTCCTGGCTACATCCGGATATCGTCGATGGCGCGGAAGACTTTGATGCGGCATTACTGGATTTCCTGACGCTGAATCCGCGAGTCACCCTGATCTTCCCTGTGGGTGAGAACTCAATTCGCAGACTGGCCTGCATCAGGGAACGTCTTCCATCTGATGTGCACTTAGTTATGCCCCGGAACAGCGCTATTGAGGTATGTCTGGACAAGCCAAGCGCTTACCAACTGGCCCGGAACTGTGAAATCCCTGTGCCAGGCACTCGCGTAGCCGGCTCGGCAAGAGAAATGCGTGATGCAGTTAAGGACCTCGGTTTTCCATCAATAGTGAAATCGACAGACTCAAGATCACTGGTTTTGGGCAGGAAGTGCATATTCGTTCGCGATGAGCTGCATCTCGAAAATCTCGCTGCCAGTTGGCCGGAGCGGCAGGCCGACGTAGTCGTCCAGAATCAAGTCAGTGGGCTGAGACACAACTGCGATTTCGTCGCCAGGGGCGGGGAGATCTTGTTGTACTGCGAATCAGAGATTCTCAGCACGGATCGAATCGACTATTCCGGCATTAGTGTTTTCGATCGATCAATCCCTCCGAATCGGAAACATCTCGAGTACTGTCGGCGATTGGTTGCTGAGCTGAATTACACAGGATTGGGGCTTATTCAGTTTCTAAGAGATACGGAGACCGGAATAAGCTATTTCCTGGAAGCAAATCCGAGATCAGCGGCAACGATCGCCCTTGCAATACACTGTGGAGTCGATTTGCCGGCTGCGGCGGTAGCAGTTTTTGTCGGGGATTTTTCGGCACCCGATGCAAGCTACACGCTTAATCGGTCTCAACACTGGTTCCATGGTGACTTGCTCGGACTGCATTGGGAAAGAGAGAATGGAGATGTCAGCCTAATGCAATCTGCAACGTGGCTACTTTCCGCCTTTTCCCATTTTATGCGTGCGGACTGTCACAGGACGTTCAGGTGGAGAGACCCAATGCCCACGATCAAGTTGTACCGTGGACTATTATCCCGTGCGTTTTCTGGAAGTCGATGAAGCAATTTCATCAATGGGTTGTGCCACTTATGTCAAACCTGTACCAACGCACATCGTGAAAATGAGAGTATGATTTACACAGCGATTTACCACGGCTGATCAAGCCCGCGACAAGACGGGAAAGGGTAATCAAGAGTAATGAAGATCGTCGCAAAGTGGACAGCAATCGGGTTGCCGATTTTGGTCCTGGCGTTTCTCCTCGCATACCAATATGTGTCCGAACCGGACCGGTCGGCGAGACTGGATTGGAGCGCAGCAGCCGAGGAGGATGTGGCTGGCTATGACATTCATTGCTGGAATGGGGCCAATCATTTCACGGCGACCTTTCACGTCGAAAACCCGGAAGCCACGAGCTATGTGATCGACGATCTTGCGCCTGGTACCTACCAGTGTGCGATTACCGCGATCGACTCGGAAGGACATGAAAGTGCCTTGTCCAACCTGGTTACCAAGACGGTTCCGTGATTACATGAGGTGTGATCTGGCGCATTTCTGATCGTTCAGCACCAGTAGCATGGATGAATTTACCGAGCGACTTCTGCAGGGATATGCAGTAAAAATGAAAAAGACGACTGCGTTCGTTATCAGCCACGAACCGAACCCATCAAGGACTGAAGCAGAACAGACAATAAGCATCATTGCGCTGACGTTGACGCGAGCCCTCGGTCGCGAAAACATTGACGTCGTTCGTGTGCATCCCAACATGCTGGACGACAGCCTTTCGTCCCGCTACCTCAAAGCCATAGAAATCTGTCCTGACCTTTACCAATCAGAGTACGCTCTGACGTCCTTCCTGCTTGAAATGGCCGACAAGTACCCCGGTGAGAGGGTTCTGATTCCTGCGTCCGACGACTGCTCAGCATATCTCGCGAGGCACGCCGACAGTCTGGGTGAGACCTTCAAGTTGCTGAATCCATCTGCGGAGACGATGGAGTCTGTCAAGGACAAGCGCCGCCAATACAGGCTTGCCGAGAAGGCGAGCGTTCCCGTTCCCGAGACCGTATTTCCGGCGAGTATCGAAGACCTGGAAAAAGCTGCGGATTGGCTCAGTGGCTATCCGTACATCATCAAACCGCTCGAGGCACAAAAATGGCGGCTCAAGGTGTTTAGCCAGGTGGCCAATGGAAAGAAGGCTATCACTGTTCATACGAGGGAGGAATTACTGAGCGAATACAGGCGAATCGCCGAACATGATGACGATGTCATGATCCAGGAAATCATCCCTGGCGACGACGAGCACCTCATTACATTTCTCGGATACTGCTCGGAGGAACACAAGCCGTTGGCATATTGCATCAGGAGCAAGCTACGACAGAATCCCGTGGATTTCGGTTACTGCACAGCGACTGTTTCCTGCCACAACGATGAAGTCGAACGCTACGCCAAGCAACTTCTGACCGAGGCGCAGTACACAGGCATTGTCGGAATCGAGTTCAAGTTCGATAGCAAGAGCCAGCAATTTAAACTAATCGAAATAAACACGCGCCCTGTAAATACGATCGGCTTGTCCATCGGTTGTGGTGTGAATATTCCGCTGATCGCCTATCTCGATGCCATCGGTGAAGAGCAACAACCAGTTACCGACTGGCAGGATGGTGTTACCTGGTTATGGCTGTCGATGGATATGTCTGCCGCGGTCCAATTGCGGAGGCTGGGCAAGCTGACTTATCGACAGTGGCTGAGTTCAATCAGTGGCAAGCGAGTGCACGCAATTTTCGCTCGGGATGACTTGCGTCCTGGCATCCAGTTCTACGCCAGGTTCCTGAAGCAGCAATTGGTCAAACCAGTAGATATGAGCCGGCTCCTCGATGTCGGCCGCGGTATGCTCCGCGGGCTGGGACGCATGGCGACCAGGATCTGGTAGTTGACGGTCATGCTGTCGAAACCTGAATTCGATTTCCGCCCCGACTTGCCCCTCTCGGCAGCGAACGACGAGGCGATTCGTTGCGTTGTCATGAGAGGTGGCACGAGTCGAGGATTGTTTTTCCACGAACGCGATCTGCCTTCGGATCCGGTGGCGAGAGACCGGGTGATCATGGGCGCGGTAGGCGCGCCGGACCCACGGCACGTCGATGGTCTCGGCGGCGGCGATATGCTGCTGAGCAAAGTGGCAATTGTCGCCAATTCTGCAACGGCGGATGCCGACGTCGAATGCGAATTCGCAAACATTACGCCGGGCAAAAAGCGGCCGACCTGGGGTACCAATTGCGGCAACCTGGTCGCCGCGGTCGCGTTGTTTGCGGTCGAGGAGGGTCTGGTAACCGGGCAAGGCGACGCCCCGGCCGTGCGAATTCGCAATCGTAATTCGGACAGCCTCATCGAGGCCCGATTTGGTGCGCTCGACAACGAGCGAAAGGAGTCGTTCGGTCTTGCAGGAATGCCTGCTACAGGCACATGTGTAGACCTGGATTTCGTGAGGCCCGCGGGCAGCGCCCAGAGCCTGTTACTGCCGACAGGAAACGTGCGGGAAACGATTCAATTTGGAGATGGAAGGTCGGTTGATATATCGGTAGTCGATGCAGGTGCGTTGTATGTGTTCGTAAGAGCCAGCGACCTGGGCCTGACCGGTACCGAGACTTCAGAGCAATTGCAGAATGAGCCCGGCGCGTTTGATCTGCTCGAGCATTTACGGGCGGAAGCGGCAAAGATGATTGGGCTCGTCGATTCTGCGGCGGACGCCGCGTCGGTATCACCTGACGTCCCGAAGCTGGCTTTTGTTGGCTCGGCAGTCAGCTACTGTTGTGACGCATCCTCCAACACGGTTGCATCAGATTCGATCGATCTTGTCAGCCGCATCATCTCCTCCCAGAAATATCACAAGGCCTACGCGGTGACGGGCGCCATAGCCACTGCTTCGGCCGCAACGATTGAAGGTTCGACCGTACATGAGGCGGTTGGCGAATCGACAAGTAGCGCTTTGCGCGAAGTGCGTATCGGGCACCCAACCGGTGTATTAGCCTGCGAAGTCGAGAGCGACAAATCAGCTGGCACGCACGAGATCACGTTTGCCCGAATCAAAAGAACTGCGCGACGGGTCAGCCAGGGTACGGTATTTGTTCCGAGCCTATCCTGAAGGGCAGTTCGACACGTCTTTTTCCAGTCGAAAGTCGTCGACCAGGATTTTCACGCCGACCTCGTCTTTGGTAGCGCCGACAAGCAGTTCGTAAACCTGGGTGAAGTCAAACCTTCGTTGCGAAGACGGCTTGTTCACGTCGTCAAATAATATGCAGTACCTGGCAGGTTCCCGGAATATCTTGGTGCGCGTGTAATAACGGCCCTGCTGAGTTCCGTCTTCCGGATCAATGCCCCAAAGACCGAGCGCGATACGTCGATAATCCTCATCGTCAGTGGCGGCGACGAAACTGACCGCAAAATAGTCGCTCCAGTCGGGATGCGGGCGGATGTGCAGCATCAGTCCCCACTTGCCAGCTGAGTGCAGGCGGGCGATGTTGCCGCTGCCGACCGGCCAGCCATCAGGCGCGTCAATCAGATCTGCAGGACCATCCGCTCCCGAATTATAGGTTTGCTCCCAGGCCTCATCGAAGCTCAGTATCTGTGGTAACGCCCGCTCTCGCTTGACGAGCGCATATGAGAGCCAGGCCGTCGATTGCAGTGTAAGCGCAAGTGCCGGAATGCTGATCAACGCCAAAACAGCGATTCGCCCTTTGCCCATCGAACTGCGAATTCCCCGATCGAAAATGGCCGCCATTCCCAGAAAAGCGACGATACCCAGGGCATCCGTTAACAGATCTTTGAACTCTGCCTCCCTGGGACCGGGAATCTGCGCGGCCTCGGAAAGGGCCGCCAATACCATCGCAAACAACGCTGCTTTAACATAAGCGCCCGACGGGCGCTCACTGTCTCGCAATAGCAGCATCATCAGAAGCGCGACCACACCAAAGCCCGGCCCGTGAAGCGACCGAATTGCCTCGTGTTCCAGGTCAGAGATCCGGACAGGCAGGTACTGGTGCGCCATCAGAACGATCACAGTCAGCAGTAATCCCGCTGCGATAGCCCGGTTTCGGCGTGTTTTATTCCCGGCTACAGTCATCTGGCGGCAGCATACACCATTGGAATTACTAACAAATATGCAAATTTGTTGGCCGCGAGCGATAGAATTCACTCATGGCGTGTTGGGTTGATTTGCAATGAGTGAATTTGGCGCACTCGGTTATGCGTTGGTCGGCGGGCTATACGCCGTTCTGACCGTGCTGCTGGTTACGAATTGGCGTGGTCAGCGGATTGGTGGATACCTCATAACAGCATGCCTTGTGAGCACTATTTGGAGTGTTGTCCTGGCCATGCAAACGGCCCGGAGCTTATTCCATCCTTCGGTCCCGTTTATTATTGATGTGCTCAGAGCCGGCGCCTGGATCACATTTCTTGCGAGCCTGTTGGCAGAAATTGGTATCAATCGAATCATTCGTTACTCGGCGCATCTTGTCTGGTCAGGCGTACTGGCGGTCGGTGCATACATCTTCGTAGTTCAAGGCGATACTGACCGCGTTGCCGAATTGTCAACAAGCGGTGGCCTGGCGATTGCCCTGACCGCATTGGTCCTGATTGAACAGCTCTACAGGAATTCGCCACCTGAACTGCGATGGAGTCTCAAGGTGCTCGTACTGGGCCTGGGCAGCATGTTCGCCTACGACCTGTTCCTGTACTCACAGGCAGTACTCTTCGGGGAAATCGATTCAGCTACCTTGATCGCGAGAGGACCGGTCAACCTGTTTTTCGTGCCGCTGATCGCGCTCGCGGCACGACGAAATCCGACTTGGGATCTCCGAATTTCTGTATCGCGACAGGTGGTTTTCTATTCGACGACATTTTTCGCCGTTGGGCTGTATTTGCTATTGATGAGCGTAGCGGACGAACTGATCGTTCGTTACGGCGGCAGCTGGGGTGGTATCGCCCGGATTGTATTCCTTGTCGGTGCAGGTGTCGTGCTGGTGGGGCTGCTGGTCTCGAACACAGTCCGCGCGCGAGCCAAGGTGTTTCTCATCAAGCATTTCTTTCACAACAAGTACGACTATCGGGAAGAATGGCTCAGGCTTGTCGGAACGCTGTCCAAGTTCGACGACAAGTCGACGCGGCAGGTCGTCATCGAAGCCATGGCGCAGATTGTCGAAAGTCCGTCCGGTTTGCTCTGGGTACTCGATGAGAATGGCAAGACGTACCAGCTGGCAGCCAGTTACAACTCGGATGAGCAAGCGCCGGATATTCCGGTCGATGACGGGGTTGTCACGTTTATGAAAGACCAGGGTTGGCTGATCGACCTCGGCGAGTACTCGCGTGAGCCGGGTCTTTACAAGGACTTTCGACCACCAGAGTGGCTTGGCCGCATTGAACTCGCCTGGTTGATCGTGCCATTGATGTTGGGGCACGAACTACTCGGGTTCGTCATCTTGTACCGGGCGCCCGGCGTGCCTCGGCTGAATTATGAAGACCGGGACCTCCTCAAGACCGTGGGCAACCACATTGCGGTCCATCTCGGACAAGAGAAATCAGACAATCTCCTGGCCGAGGCACAGCAGTTCGAAACCTACAATCGCTTGACCGCATTCCTGATGCACGACCTCAACAACTTGATTGCGCAGCAATCGCTCATTGTTTCCAATGCGGAGAATCATCGGCGCAATCCCGAATTTGTTGATGATGCAATTCAGACGATCGCTAATTCGGTT
>Ga0255052_10000356_pt1 | contig 37065 bp, 48 predicted proteins | sample JV7_2_21_MG_FD_188632 | JGI IMG/M metagenome (GOLD analysis project Ga0255052, IMG submission 188632) | Seawater microbial communities from Jervis Inlet, British Columbia, Canada - JV7_2_21 | ecosystem: Environmental > Aquatic > Marine > Inlet | place: Canada: British Columbia | collected...
GAGGTCGGCCCCGCCCCTTACACCTTTTTCAACTGTTTCCTTTGTGGTTGCTGACTCCTCAGATTCATAGATTATAGTGTCTGAAGTGTCTGAATTGTAGCTTGAAAATATCTTCATTTTTTTCCCTCCAATTCGTTATTCACAGAGTTGGCACTAGCAAAATTTGCATATTTAATATATTCTTCCGCTATTACTATCCCTCCAAGTTTTACAATCTGTCTTTAAAATGGTGTTCTTTCGCCAGCCACCATCAGAATCTACCTATCACATCTCACTCCAATGGTGCAAAGGGGTTCTCTTCTTCTTCGGTTTCCATGCCGATGATGGCAGATGAGTCATTAAAGCCATGTGCCCTTAGCCATGAGGCTGGATATGGAACATATTGGCCGCCCTCTTTTCTCCAGCTTGTCGTTTTTTTATGACTGGTGATTGAATCCAATATTTTTTTAAGGTCTACCGGTCCATGGTATTTCGGATAATCAGGTTTAAGGAAAATTTGCCACCAGGCTTTGAGAGCATCCGGCTTATTCCTCTTTTTCGGATAAGCTTGATAGAATTCTTCAAATCCTTCAGGAATTCCATTTTTTTCACAAAAGGTTTTATTCTTTTCTTTCTTTACATTCTTATCATTCTTGTTAATGGCGAGACGTTCCTGGTTCGCCACTGGTTCGCCACTGGTTCGCTGGTCGGTTCGCTGGTCGGTTCGCTCGTAGTTTTTAGGGTTTTGATAATACTCGTAATTACAAACAGTTATCAAGTTCCCTCGTGGTTCACAAACCAGTTCAATCATTAGTGCCTCCCGCAAGCGTTTCATGCAGCGCTTCATAGCGCTTTCGCTGTAGAATTTTTTACAGCAACCAACATTCCAATGAAGTGATTCCCTGATATCTCGATAGCTTCTAAATAATTGCCCTCTTTTCACAATAAAACCATTATATTTCTTGCCTTCATGGTTGGCTTCCCGCATAAGATAATCCCAGACCTCCCTGTCTATGGGCGCAGAATGGGCTATCCGTGATTCTCTTATGCAGCGTGATTTTATGTAATAACCGCCCTTAATTGCCATAAGACCGGCCCATTTTGTCGATAATAATTTGCCTGAAACCGACTTTCATTTTATTTTCGTTGACTCACAAGCAACGCTTGCAATGACTGGCGCCCTCCCCCCATTTTTACTTTTTGTCAATCCGAGCCTTTTTACGCCCGTCCCAATAGTAATGATGTACATTTCGTTAACGCTTATTCTCCTTCTAACAGCCTCTTCTTTCACGGCAAAGTGCAAATCGTTATCTATCCCCTTAATATTTGTTCCTGTTGTGTTTTTTTTAGCCATTAAAGAACTCCCTAATTTTGGTTGACAATTTATTTTTAAAATATACCAATACTTTTCCACACTGTCAATACTTTTTTTATTATTTTTAAAAAAGTATTGACAAGAGGTTTTGGCGTTGGTATCTTAGGTATAGATTTTGTTTTTTTGATCAGGGAGGACATGGAATGGAAGAGTACGAAATAATCCAGGAGTTTTTAGACAAACACTGCGACGGTGTTTGCAAGGAAGAGTGCGAGCACTGGTGCGTAAACGGGTGTCAAAGCCCGGATAACCCGAATAATAAGGAGGCCATGTGAATGGATGTAAAAGGGGAGATTTACAACATGTCGTTGTGTTCGACAACTCTAGAGGGGAAAGACCACATCTTAGAGCTATCGCTGACCCTGAAATTCAAGGCTCTCGAATTCCCAGAATTCCCAGAATTAGCGCCGCTATTTGAGTACGGGGAAACGCAGTCTGTATCCCTTGGGAGGGGTACCGCTATTCGCAAGGGCACATATCGTATTGATATCGGTGAAAGTTTCGACTTCAAGGGACAGCTTGACCGGATCGGGTACAAGGGCTATGTTTATCTCATGCTTAAAAGCGGTTATATTCAAGGCTCTCGAATTCGTCTAAGCCCGGATAACCCTAGCGTTGGGTTTTTGACCTGGATTGCGGATAACTTCCGCAAAATGATAGACATGCGGATCACTGAGATTAGGGATAAAGATGTCTAACGATTGGATCTATCTTTCAGCTTCTCAAATCAAGGGAATGGCCACTTGCCCCCGGAAGCAATATTATAAGCGGGTGCTGAAGTGGGATGAGGGAAGCCACTTTAATTTTATAATTGGCTCCACCAATCATTCCATCGGGGAGGAATCCCAGCGGCTTAAATGCTTGGGGTTGCCTCCTTATAAAAAATCAAAGGCCAAGGAGAGAGCAGTCTTTTGGTTCAACTACCACCTCGCTAAATATTCGGAGAAGGGCGAGATTAGGTTGGATGCTAACGAGAAAGAGTTTGAGTGGGATGATTTGCTGGAAAAATATATAGCTGATTGTAAGGAATATGCATGGATCTATGTTGATCAAATACTGCCTAAAATGGAGCCTATGAGGGACGAAGAGAACGGCAAGCCCATGATCGAATATCCCTTTGAGTTAAATTATATATTCAACGACGGACTCAAGGTAAAAGTAATTGGTTTTATCGACACCATAGACATAAAAGAAATAGTGGTTGACTTGAAGAACGTCGGTAAAAAACCGTCAACCACTGAGGTTAGAGAATCGGATCAATACAAAATCTATGCCATTTGGTTCAAGCATAAATTCGGACGATTCCCGACCATCCGGCAAGATACCATTGTGAAAGTAAAAAACCCTTATTATGCTCCGGTTGATGGCTTTATCTGTGAGGAAGATGAGGTAATACTCAAGCGAAGAGTCCATACCTTCGCCCAGCAGAAAATACGTGGGGTGATCCATCCATCTGGGATGACCTACATGTGCAATGAACGAATGTGTGCTTTCTACCCGACCAAGGAGAGCGTGAAAAAGCAACAATTTTGTGATCATCATTACGCCAAAACAAATATTTGATTTTGCGCGGAGACGGGTATCACGTGACGCCAGTGGTTAGAAGTATGGTGAAAATCCAGGCGTCTAAGTTTATGCCATAAGGCATTTTAATTCCAACAGTGCCAGCGATAGGTAGGGGATGAGATTCTCGCCCGACCAATAATTCATATTAAAGGAGAGATTATGTCCGGAATGATGAAGTATGATAAATACAAAGTAATGAATCAACATGATAAGATTGAATACATTAATGGCCTGGTTAAGTCCCAATCAGACTTAATATCCCAAACGTTGCCTAATAGGAACCAGATAGAAAGATTTCTCCGCAGCTTAACCCTTGCCATAGGATCGGCAAACCAACAACTCTTGAATTGCACTCCTTATAGCATATTCTCAAGTTGCTTAAACCTGGCCTATTTTGGCCTTGATCCCTCTCCCTACCTAGGGCATGGATATCTTGTGCCCTTCAAAGATCGGGCCACCTTAGTCATTGGGTACAAAGGATATGTTTACCTCATGCTAAAGAGTGGCCTGTTCAACAATGTTAATGCTGAGGTTGTCTATGATAAAGAGGAATTTTGTTTGCAGTTAGGAATGTGCCGATCACTTATTCACTCTCCTTCTGCACCTTCATTACGAGGTGAAGCAAAAGGAGCTTATACGACCTTGCAGTATAAAGAAGGGCATCAAGACTTTTGCTGGATGTGGTGGGAAGAGATAAAAGCTATAAGGGATGGATCGAGGGGCTATAATCCACAAGCACCAAGTGGGCCATGGTTAAATCATCCCGGGGAAATGATGAAGAAAACACCGACACGCCGTATTATAAAACTCGCACAATTTCCGGTAGGAGATGACCGTTTCCGGGTAGCGGCTGAGGTTGATGGCTCGCAGGAGGGAGGGGTTGACCTCCTCAAACAGGAGCTTAAGGTCGGGGCAATTAAGGATGTAAATGGCAATTGGCTTGAGCCCGACCCAGAACCAACCAAGGACAACGAAGTGACCGTTGAGGCAACAGTCACGGAAGTGGAGCCGGCCAAGACGCGACCAGGAGCAGAGGCAAAGGTGACCCCGGAGGTGTCCACAAGCACAAAAAGACTCAGCGGGCTCATAGAGGAAATGAAGGATTTTGGCGTTGACTTAACTGACCTGTATCAATGGTTCGAAAAGCAGGGCGCAACCTCGGTGGTTGAAAGGATTGTCAAAACCGAGGAAGCCTTGGAGCTTCTTGGAAACAGCATCCCCTGGTTGGCAATATCCGGGCAGGATGAAGAGGAGCCAAAACAGGAAGAGACAAAACAGCCTGAGTGGATGAAGAAATCCGGTGATGATGAAGAAATCCGGTGATGATGAAGAAATATCTTAAACGCTGGAATAAATAAAATGGGACTAAAGGAAAAATCATGGAAAACGAATTACAGGTTAAGGCATATGCAGATAAGTCCAATTCCCTAGTGGTGGAGGATGACAAAAGTCTGAAAGTCGCAAAAATACTCAAAAGGCAGATATCCAGCCTCAAGACCTTAATTACAAGCTCCACGGATGTAGAATATCGAGAAAAGAAGGATGCCTATGATGAAGCCCTGAAGGAGATTAAGTCCCTGAAGGAAGCCTATCAAAAGATACAAAATTCCCGACTGTCTTTTACCAAGCCACTGTCTCTCGCATTCAAGACCATCAAACAAAAGATTGAAAATTATAACCTTCAATGCGAGCAGGCGGAGCAACGCCGCATCGAGGAGGAGGAGAAGCTTGCTGAAGAGCAACGCCGCATCGAGGAGGAGGAGAAGCTTGCTGAAGAGCAACGCCGCATCGAGGAGGAGGAGAAGCTTGCTGAAGAGCAACGCCGGATTTCCGAAGAGTTGAAAGCGAAAGAAGAAGAAGCCGCGCGTGCCGAAGAAAAAAGAAAACTCGATGAGGAAAAAGCGTCTCAGGAAAAGTTAGCGGCACAAAAAAAAGCGGAAACCAGTCCGGAATACGCGACACTGAAGCCCGATGCCGAAGTTGATCCTATTTGCAATCATGGTCATTATCCCGGAGACTGCGACAAGTGTAACCCTGTCAGTAAGTTAGAACAGGGGATGGTGGTGACCAAAGAAACCGGGGTCACAAATGACGGCGAGGAATGTCCAGGGTGCGATGCTGAGAGAAATGTTACCAAACCACCCCCCATTGTCCATCCGGAAGAGAAGCACGAGCCCGTCACCAAGCAAAAAAGGGAAGTGAGGTGCCAAGTAGTGAATTTAAAATCCTTTGCCGCTGGGATAGCGTCCGGAGAGGTACCGACCGAATGCATGCGGCCGCACACGGAGACGTTGAATAATTACGCACAAGGATTCCATAATCATGCCAAAGAAGGGGACGGTTTTTTCCCGGGATGCATGATAGTGGAGGTATGTTATACGGGAAATATATCATGAACCTTAAAGAAGCCCTCAAAAGATACTTCGGCTATGATTCATTTCGGGAAAACCAAGAGGATGTTATCAAGAGCATCCTCTCCGGCCGGGATACGGTTTTAATCGCTCCCACGGGACTTGGGAAGAGTATTTGTTTCCAGCTTCCCGCGATTCTGTCCGATGGGGTTACAATTGTTATCTCCCCCCTCATTTCTCTGATGAAAGATCAGGCGGACGGATTGAATAAAATGGGGATCGGGGCAGCCTTTATTAATTCGAGCATCACCTGTGCGGCGGAGAAGCGGGCGATAAACAGAAAGCTCCATGAGGGTACAATTAAAATCCTTTATGTGGCCCCGGAGCGGTTAAACAATCATATTTTTATGACGTTCATCAAGTCGCTGAAAGTATCTATTCTGGCAGTGGATGAGGCGCACTGTATCTCCCAATGGGGCCATCAGTTTAGACCAAGTTATCACAAAATAAACCAGTTAAGGAAAATATTTCCTATGGTTCCTTGCATGGCTCTCACTGCTACTGCCACCCTTACTGTGAGGGATGATATTATCAAGCAGCTTGAAATGAAAGACCCGGTAATATTCCAGAGTTCTTTTGACCGGACAAATCTATACATAAGCGTTGTTAAGGCTTTCGACAAACACAAACAACTTATCGATATCATGGGCCAAAATAAACACGATGGCTCCACAATCATTTACTGCATCTCCAGAGAGGAGAGCGAAAGGATAGCAAACACCTTGACCGAGTCCGGTTTTTATGCCCAAGCTTATCACGCTGGCATAAAAAGTGGAGAGAGGATGCAAATCCAAGATGATTTTATCTCCGGGGAATGCAAAACGATTGTAGCAACAACCGCTTTTGGCATGGGTATTGACAAACCGGATGTCAGACGTGTTATCCATGCGGATCTTTCAAAAACTATGGAGAATTATTATCAGGAAATAGGGCGGGGTGGTCGTGACGGCAAGCACACAAAATGCATTATGATCTGGGACAGAAGAGACGTAAGCCGGTGGGAGTTTTTGATTAGGATAACGACTGAGAATAAAGAAGGTGTTGTGAATGAAGACGAGCGGAAAAGACAACTTGATATGCTAAAAAACGTTGTTATTTATTGCACCACAGACGAATGCCGGCGCAAACAAATATTAGCATATTTCCAGGAGGATCACCCTGGGAACTGCCGGAAATGTGACGTGTGTTTGTGAAAAATTAAATACAATGGAGGAGGGGAATTAATGAATTCAAAAGAAAAAACAGTCGACTGCCTTGAAAACGCGATGGCCCTGATTTGCAATCCCCCCGACGTTACCGAGGAAGATCTGAGAACAGCCTATAAGTATCTCCTTGAGCTGGAGGGGCTTTTGGAGGAACAATACAAAGCTTAAGAGATCTTATCAATAACCGTGAAAATATAACGCTTGCCCTCTGGTACCGCATGAACCCCAATGCTGTCAATGATTTCCACGTAAAATAAAAAAGATGCCTTTACCGGAAAATCGGTAACGGCTGGTCTTAATTGGATTTTGCCGTTAACCGCATCGGTTATAAAAAGCTTAGGACTTGCGCCTGTGTTTATAAAGCTTTTCGTTGTCCCATCATCCCTGTTGATGAAAAGTAAAGTGATGCTTGTAATGCCGGCTAACGATATCGGCGTCACGCCATCTTCATCAACTAGTTGCCAGGATTTATAATCCTGAGTCCCAGCAGTAAGATTAGCATTTCCATCAACTATAGTACCCATACAAAAGCCTCTAATTAAAAAATTTCAATTGTTTCAGATTGTCCAATGAAAGCATTTGCTTGATAGTGTCCAATATCAACATCTGTTTTGCGGTATCGAGCGACAATAATTGAGCTTTGAATAAATCTAATACAACAGCACCGAATGAATCTGAGGCATACTGAAATAGCGTTGTTGCCCTATCCCCGCCGCTTATTGATCCGCTTGCAAACGGCAAAATAGTAAATGTTGATAGATTGTAAGTCGACAACCTTTTATTTGCGCTGTCAATTGCCATTTTAAGACGGGTCCCCGAGTTTACCTTTTGTGAATACTCCCGATGTATCGTCTAAAGTTCCCTCTGCGATAACGGCATCGGCGTCATTGTAAATCTTAAACTTCCCAGTATTTGAATCAGACACGCCTTTATTTCTCAAATGCATGTATTCATACATCATTACCTGCTGAGGAGTAGGATTTTTTGGTGGTGCTCCCGCCGCTTGTTCTGCCAATGCCAAAGCGGAAGCCCAAACAGCGTTTGTTATTTGGGTGATGGCGCCAGGTTCGAAAGAATCCAATTCCAATGCATGTGTTTTTCCATAGGCAATGATCGCATACTCTGAAGTATCATCCGGCTGTATTACCCAGTTTGTGTGCATTGTCGCCACTCGCGTACTGCCAATATAGCTATCAATTAAACCATAACCCCCTTGACCGGTACCAGCAGTGATGACGACTACTGCATGGTCATAAAAGTCATCCACATCGCTAGCGATGGTTTCAAGAGTGATTGTAATTGCTCCACCAGCTTGCGCCGTGCCATCTTCAATAAACGCCCCTCTGAGTTGCCTTAATATTTTACCAGACGAATTCTGTATATTATGGGTCGCCCCTGTTAGGACTTCATCCCAAACAGCACCGACAAGCTCATCTATCTGATTAGTGGTTGTCTGTATGTTTATGGTTAAATCGACCCACTCTGATCCCGCGGCATCAGAAAAAGTAACCTGAATATTGTCTCCATTCATCTCTGAAGCACTCAATGTTACCTTCACGCGCTTCGATCCGGATGGTGTCACCGCAGATAAAGTGCCTACATTCCCCTCTGCGCCTCCATCAGTAGAAACCTTTACGTCTCCGGTCGCCAACGTTGGATTTACTTGCAAAATATTTGGATTGGCTTGAGACACCAGTGACACATAAAATATATATTCTGTATTTATTTTTGGAGTTACATAGGATGGCATTATCTGGTCCCCAATCCGTATTGTTGTATTGGGTCAAAGCCTATATTTTTAATTGAAGCCGCTAGTCCCAAACTCCACCCCACAACCAATTTTGGTACTTGCCCACTGGGATGTTCCGCGCTATCGAACGACATCAGATTGCTGGTTAATGAAGCTAGAGGGTGGTCTAATTGGTCATGCCCTTCTCTAATACCAAGATAGGTTATCCCAGCAGTGCCACCTATGGGTTTTTGCTCACCGTTCCGGGCTACCCACCCAATTCCTGAGCCATTGAACGCAAACGGGTTATATTGATTCAGATTCAAATTAGCCAAAGATACCCGATTGCTTCCCTCGGCAGGATTGTCCACGGCGTCACCGCAGTGAGGAAAATCATTATCTCCTATATCTGTGTCAGATCCGATCTGGTCACCCTGTACCTGAACAACAGAAACAAAATCAACTCCGTCATTGTCGCCGTTATTTATAGTGCTGAAGTCGACAGAAAAGACAGCATCGGTAATAAGCGCTCCTGCTGAGAGCGAACCGGTATCTATGTAAGCGTTAGCCCTAAAAATCCTAAAGCCACCCCTCCCCACTTCATGCGACACACCCATACTAATGTTTTGCGAAAAACTTGATTTATTGCCGTCGCCCGTAGGGGAATCATGCACCGTGTCCCAGTCAAAATCAGGGAATGGACGGGAATACGAATCTGAAGTATTCGTTCCGGGGTGCGCATCCGGGTTGCCTGTGAACGTAAAATTAGAGATCACGGGGAAAACTGCGTCAATAAAAAATGACTTTGGTATCAATTTAGTAAAACGATAGCGGTTCATGCCGGTCCGCTCCACATGCGTCTCTACAAACCATCTTTTTGGTAAGCCGTCCGAGTTTCGGCTATTATCTTGTATAAAAGATGGCCGTGTCCCGCACCCGCGTTTTCCGGTGGAGTCTTGCAAGCGTAGGTATAAGCCCTGACTCTGTTCTGCTAAGGTTAACTTACTATCGGGTTTTTTTAATTCATTTTCCCAATAATCCCGTTCAGAAGCTCGATCCCGGCCCGACGTAATTACCCGGGGGCTCATTTCAACTTTATGAGCACGGCTGACCTCTCCATTAAAGGCAAACTCAACTTCGAACTGGATGGGAATAAAACCGGTTAAAGAACCGGAAGGTTTTTTATCGAAAACTATGTACTCATTTTGCCTAACTGCAATACCATGCTCACTTTGATAAACTAAGTGAGCCGCAAAAGAGCCAGTATTCCATGCATTTTTATAAATAACCGAATCCAGCCGTCCACCACCTTCGGATTCTGTTTTATGCGTGTTAATATCATAGAGCTCGCCGGCAACATCATCCACATCAATAGGTCTGATCCTTGGCCCAAAACTATCCTCGGTAATCAGAGTTTTGCCCAACGGATTGCCGGGGGAGGCAAACAGATCAAACCGGCTATTTGCCACTATTTCTGCGTAATCGATAGACCGTTTTGGCGCATGAAGCATCATCGGAGCTTGAGTCATCTCGAAGCCTGTGCCTGTGGGGCTTAGCACACAATTGATGCGCTCCCATGATTTGCTGGAATCTAAAAAATTCTTAAATTTCCCATAAAAAGCCGTTGCCGGTTTGCCGTTTAGGCTATCCGGTTCAGCGTTCCACGTTTTGCCTTTTATTAAAGCCGCCAAATTCATAATTTATCTTCTAAATATCGTCTATTACAGTTAATTTATAGTTTATGTTTTCCGGGACAAATCTGACTTTAGTATCCGCTAGGATGTATTTGAAATAAAACTTGTAGCTGGTTGCAATGTCAAAATCAGCAGCTACCTGTGATAGTTTCACCTGACCATTCGCTTCAGAAACAACAGAAATCTTGCCACCGCCAGTGGAAAATGACTTCACAGTAAATGGTGATTCTAATTGCTCAAGTCGTAATTCAACAGAAGTTTGTCCAGTTAAATCAATCGGTGTTTCCCCATCATCCTGAAGCAAGTTCCAAATGACAGGGTCTTCTGAACCCACTCTAATTATTGTATTACCGTCTACAGTTTGCATTGCATTAATCCTTATATTGCCGCAATCACCCTAAATGTATAGTTTTTCCCTCCAGGGACAGGGGTGGTCATAAGATCAATATACAAATCATATGCGGATTCTTCATCAAAGTCGCTCCCCTCCGGATAAAAATCTATTTGTCCTATGTTAACGCTACGCGGTTCGACAATCACAAGCTTTTGAATTGCATCCAACGTGGAGAACGTTTTACTAGCACCTGATTCTTTGTCATCCAACCGGAGGATAGCTTCCTCCACGGTTGTTAAATCAATCGGAGTTTCCCCGTCTTTCCCAACAACTATCCAGCGAATACGACCTCCCGAACCCACCCTGATCGTCACATCGCCATCTACTAACATCAAGCACCGGCAAATGTATGGTTAATAAAAATCTTAAGCAGGGTGTCTTCATCTTTCCAAAAGTAATCGGCACCATCAAATACAAAATGAGAAAGCAAAACCGTCCCGGATGATGGTGATGGGGTTGTGATAACGCCCTCTTTAATCTTTTCGGCAGGGGATTCCAGAATAAAACTTGCGCCGAACCATGTGAATTTCCAGCTCACTACACGCACACCTGCCCCGGAGTTATCCACCTCCTGGTCGTTGGTGATAGGATACAGATATGGATCTTCTGTCAGTCCCTCCCCGGCATGCCACCCATACAGCAACCGTTCGGTTGCTATTATAGGCGTATCCAGGTCGTTATAAACGTCCGTATCTGCTGGTGTTGAAGCGACCGCAGGATTGCCCAAAATCATCGTATTAAAGTTTATGTAAGTGCCGTTCCCTGAATAAACATCTACAACCGGCGACCCAAATTGGCTTTTATATGACAAAGCCCAGGCTGCGGCAGCAGCATAGTTTTCTGCGCCGTCAAGTGTAATCAGATTACGGCCTTTCGGTCTTGCTATTATCCTGTTCGTCGGTTGATGTATCAAAACCGCATTAACCTTACCGGTCATAGACATATGCAGGTTAGTGTTTCCCATCTTACCCAACCAAACCATGTTTCTCTTTACTCTACGGAAATAATTCAAGGGAGAGGGGATCATTGTTTTTTCTCCTTATGTAGATTAACCACTACATTTTCGCCGCCGCCCATGTCTTCATTCATGATTTTGGCGTGTTTTCTTTTGATGCTTTTGCTTTTTTTTATTATGGTATTCTTAAAATCTTTATTATCCTTTGTTGCAGCATGGTATATTACGAATGGCATAAGCCACAAATATAAAAATGTTGTTTTAGTTATCTTCAAAAACGCAATGAAAAACTTTTTTATCCTGTCCATTCGGCCTCTCCATCAGTTTTATCCTTATCCAATTTACCATTCTGTTTCAAGGAGGAATCCAGGATGCCTCCTGTTTTGGTCTCTTTTGCCTGTGATTTGACTTTTAAGGACTCAGCAACCCCACCCACTTTATCCTTATCCAATTTACCATTCTGTTTCAAGGAGGAATCCAGGATGCCTCCTGTTTTGGTCTCTTTTGCCTGTGATTTGACTTTTAGAGACTTCAATTTAAAGGATTGTTTTATTGATCCCAGGACGCCGGAAACCTTTAATGATTCCAAGACGCCACTGACCGTAACTGATTTTAATTGGGCTTTGAATAAATTTATCCTCCCGACAAAGGCAGTAACAATATCATCAACAATATTTACAGTTCCATTGACACCCTCGAAAAAACCAAACATAATCCTGTCAGCTTCATCGATATTGACTATTTCGGCTATGTCCTCGAAGAAGCCAAACATCACCCTATATGCGTCACTTAGATTGACCAGCTCCTCTACAAACAATATCGGTCCTGATAAATCCCTGATGCTCTCATCAATATTCACGGATTCATTTATGGTGGGGGTGGAGCCTAAGAGGAAAACTGAGAGCTCAATTATATTTTCAACTTCGTTGATTGCCAGGATCGGTCCCCGCAAACTCCTGATAACCTCATCGATATTTATAACGTGTGATTGGGACTTAATCGATCCCAATAAATTTCCAAGACTCTCGTCAACATTAATCGCCCCATCTACTCCCACAATAAAACCGGACAACGTTTTATCGGTTTCGTCTATGTTTTGTGCTTCGGTAGTTTCGTTGAAAAAACCGAAAAACAATTGCCCGATAGCATCTGAGATGTTTCCTGTCTCGGAATGCCCTTGGAAAAACCCCGTGTTTAGACTATCATCCTCGCTGATAGAAACAGTATCGCTCGCAGTGGGAATAAGCAACTTTTCTCCTTTTAAAATAAAGCTTGCCGACCTGACCGGAATTACTGTCACGTCCCCCCAAATACCGGCAACAGGGTCGGGGGTTGCTTCCAATACAATATCAGCTATATTGTTAGTCGATACAGAGGGGAGACCTAAACTTAATTTAAATTGTTGGAACCTGGTATAGGAATTTGTAAAAAGTTGAGTCACTTCTGAGGCCAATAACCCCCGTTCGTATAAATTGATTTCACCAATAAGACCATCAAAATAATTAAATGAAACCGTCCCACCCCAAACACCTACTTGCAAATCATTACTGTTAAAAGTGACAAAGCTTTTACTGTGGGCTCCCGATGAGGCCAAAACCCCATTTTTGTACAGATAAATATTAGTAGACGTGACGACTCCGACCAAATGAACCCACTCCCCAGCTATTTGAGGAGTTAGAACTCTAATCCCATCGCCAGACCCAAGCTGATATCTCCATTCATAGTCAGAATCCCTTAACCCTATCCAAAAATTACTACTCCCTCCAGGAGATATTGCCTTCGAATCAACGATACCAACGGTATCATTAAAATCCGGATCTGTATGCACGGCATCGTGTTTCAACCAGATGCTCACAGACCACGGATAATCGTCAACAGATATAACTCCATCCGGGATATCTATAGAATCATCAGTCCCATCAAAATCCAACGCCCAACCATTCCGGCCAATAGCCCAGGTTGCGTCATCAATTACGCCTAAATTGTTGTATAGCGATGAATCAAAAACAGTGCCTCCTGCGCCCTCATTTAAAAGCCAAGAGCCGATTAGGCCATCAGACAGAGGATTAGACAGGCCGGGAACCAGTCCGAACGGTGGTTTAATATCGTTGTATGAATGCAATAGAGGCATAATTACGTAAATTGATGTTTTATTCCCTGATATTGTTTGGCATGGTTACCCTCTGTGCTGTCTAACGACGCCCCCGTTTTGTTTTCTATTACGATTTTCCATTTTTCCGGTAATCCGGCAAAAAATGCCTGGGCAACAGAAACGGGATTTGATGTAAACGTCGTGTTGTTTACATTGGCGTTGATTATCGCTATCGGCTTTGATTTCCGATTCACCGAATCAGGATACGATGTCCCTCCGTCAACCGATCCAACCGCATAAACAGCTATGTAACCAGTTGAATCAACTGTTGATGTCGTTTTGATTTTCAACTGAACCAAAGCATCCAAATACAGATTACTGGAATTGTCAATTTCACTGGAAACGGCCACCCCGTTATCGGCCAGACTCGCTAACGTAATTGTGATAGCAGCTACATTTGCATATTTTAACAGGAGATCACCAGCCATTATGATTCATTGCTCACTAGAAATAAATTCGATATGGTGTGTGTCTGACCATCAGACACAAATACTGGAGAAGCCGTTGACCAAAAGGCAATGACCTCCCGATTCGCTATAGGTGCTTTATCATCAGTTAAAATATAATAACTTGCGCCATCTCCGGAAGAGGGGATACTTCCTCCGGAGGCCACAAGAGCCAGATCTTTAATTCCAATTTTACCTTGATTCGTCCCATCATCTTCAATAAGGGTGTCAAAATCAACATCGTTTAAATTTAATTGAATCCCACCAGTCGCATAACCATTCCCTAATGATATTTCAGTAAGATCGCTCACCAGATTTGTGTCAGACCCGGGCACGTCATCGGCAGTGGCCAGTAGCAAATACAAATTTGTGGGCAAGGCCCCGCCGCCCCATTCCTTGCGGAAAAATGCCTCGAATAGTCTTACTTTCCCTCTGTTTGTCACACCTGGCATTATTTACCCCAACATGGTCAAACTGATCACAGGAGACGGGGACGGCTTATAATCCGCTTTTATCACTTGATATTTTTGATCGGTGATACCCATCTGCGAATAACTAAAATCAATAAGATCACCCTGTTCTAACTCTGAATTATTTAAAAAAGTATTTATCGTTATTTCTTCCTTTGGGTCTTTCCAAAAATCTTTATATAACTCAGCAAGATCGTCAGCCATATCCTGATTATTTTGGATTGCGAAAAACAAGTGGCCTACCTCCCTGATACCATAACGATCAACGCTAACCGTTGTTGAAGTTATGTCTATCGTGTTTTCCGCGTAAGCATCGTTGTTATTCCAATAACCCAGAGTGTAGTCCAGGTCAGTATGGATATTATTTCTATTTGCTATTCTGTTTAAAGAGGATTCCTGGATTTTGATAGACCTTTTATTCCCTGTTACAATTGCCATGTCTTGGTCCAGCACCTTATCTACCGATCCGGTGCTGCGAATCCTGGACAACACCGCCTCTCCGGATGGGGAATAGAAAAACCTCGCCCACGTTTGTTTTGCAAGGAGAGACAGCAATGTATTGATTTTAATTTTTCTTCTAATAGCAAAATTAAAGGTAAAACTAGGGTATGTCGTTGTAATATCAGCAAATGAAGCGGGATTTATCGGTGGGTCCAAAACATCGTTATTCGAATATTTTGCTGATAAAAACTCAATAACATCTGCCGGCTGCTGAATAAGGGCATTAGGGGTGCCTGTAAAAGTGCCGGCCCCGTCATCCTCAAAACCTTTTATGTCGGCGATGAATTCGCCACCAACACTGTCGGCCACTGAATCGCCGCCAAGTTGTACATCTGCAATCCTATTAGAGACAGCATCGGTTGTCCTGTTGGAGACAGCATTGGTCAATGTTTCTACTGCAAAACCTGGAAGATATTGAACTTCAGACCACACCTCACCAACAATAAGAGTAGCAGACAATAAAGTTCCATCAGATACTACTTGAATGTAATTATTCGCATCATCGTTGAAATCAGTCCAATCAAAAGTTCCCAAACTATAGAAAGAAGTGCTGTATATTGTTTGGGAGGTGGTGACAGTGATGTCTTTTGTTTCTTTTAAAACTCCACCTATATATAATTTAAGTTGAATATCTACGGTGCCGGAAGAAACAAAACATTGTATCCGTGCCCTTTGTTGCTTTGGTACTCCCTGAAACTGCTCAATAGCGACTTTCGTACATTTCATATCAAAAGAAGTATAAAACACTAAAGATCCGCCATCAGCAAAACCTCTATTAACAATTTGTTCAAGGTTTGCGTTCGTTCCTCCTGTTTGAGTGACAAATATATCATCCATGAAATAAGTGATCGTCACATTTGATGCTGCCACATGGCTATGATTTGCCGGAGTGCCGCCGCCGAAGCCCGTCTGTGTCGTAATCGGTTGATCTGGCTGTGTCGTAATCGGTTGATCTGGCTGCTGAGAAACTTCAATAGCAACCTGCCTTGCGATGGCTATGGGGTCGTCAAAGACCACTGTACCGTTTACTAAACTAGGGGTATTACTAAAATCGCCTATATAAATAGCGTCTTTTGTTTTGCCCCCTGTAGGTAATATTCTAAAATTCGTCAGATCGTTTAGGGGATGGCCAGACAAGGTTTCCGCTAATTTGTAAGTTATGGCTGTTTTCTCAAAAACACCATCTCCCAGCGAATGGGAGGACGCAGTTGTCCCCCCGAAACCCCTTCCGCCAGCGTTAACCTCCAGCTTGCTTGTGCCGGCATTTACCCCGGATATTCTTATCTCCTCAGCCCCGATAATCACCGTTAGTGGATAGCTCAATCCGACAAAGGGGGTTGTGTTGGTAATAAGGAAATCCGCTTCTGAAGAATCATCTATACCATTCTCCTCAGCTAAAGTAGTAGCTGCACCCGCCACAACCGGTATCCCTATCTGGTTTTTTACCTCTCCGATTATGATAGGAGCAATCATATTTACATAATCCTTATCAATTGACGGCCATGTGACAGCCGTTAAAAGAGTCCCTATAGATTTATCAAAATGCAACCCCATGTCTGTACAGATAAAAGTCATTTCAGTTTCAGATTTTTCAATACCTCCTGCAACAACCCCCATAAATATCTGATCGAGGTCAGCCGACACCAGCCCGACATATAAACGGAATATACGAATGAATAAATTCTGTCGGATATAAGCGCTTGGCCTGTCAGTCTCATAGTCGGGGTCATCGAGCCAGGGACCGTTATCAAGCCTGATTCTTACCGCTGTAACCCGGTATGATTCAATCTTGATTTCGCTCTCAATAGTCCCCCAATCCAACACTTTCGGGACATAGTCATGCTGCCCGATCGCTTCAATTTTCCTGTCTGAGAGAAAAAGCGTTTCACCATCCTGGACAAAGTCACCGTCTGAGTGTGAATCAGCTACAGTTTGCCCGACACCCCTGACAACCCCCGTAAAAGAAGTATCAGTTTTACCTGAATATGAAAATTTTTCTTTATTGATAAACCCGGTACCGGAATCAGGGAATTGGATTGTGCTTTTAACAGGAATGGTTGTCACGCTGTCGTTGATATTTCCGTCCAGCGTAGCCAGTAACCCGATTTCCATTAATTGGAACGGGACATTGCTATCCTTGTTTTTTTCTATTTCGTAAGCTGATGTGAAACTTTTCATTCCCGTCCTTCAGACCTTATTAATAAATCGGTGTCAAACAAACCTACATTAGAAAGCTTAAATCTTGGGGTATTCCACAACCTGCAATTATCATATTCCTCACCCAGATCATCTGTGAAATCAAAAAGATTTTTTCTAAATATGGCTTTGTTGTTTATGAAATCGACTAATATTGCCTTGTTCACTATCGTCAAATTCCTTATTGGGATATCTAGCCATGTTACCGTATCAGGGTTTAGCGTATGAATGTTGGCCACATTCGCTGGTGTAAAATTAGCACTCTGCAATATCTCATCCCACCTGCGACCACCAAAACTTTCGAGCGGCGCAATAGTTATACCGATTTCAACCGTCACCCTTTCTGGAATATAAAACGTGGCCACTTACAACACCTCAAGGAGTAAAATCAGCAGACTGATTCGACATCGAGCGTAACTCAAACTCCATTTCAACCGAGCCCACCGAGGATGGCTCCGTATTAATATTAAACTGCCTGTTATCGGAGAAAGTACGCTGATCAATGCGTCGGTTATCGTCTCTGGATGCCCTAAATTCCCTTGCCACTGGCGCGGGTAGTATTGATTCATCCCGATGGACACGCACATTCATATCCTTAGGAACCTGCAATAATCCGCCTGCAAAAGAACCGGAAACAGTCTCACTGGAATTATGCGCTGGGAATAAAGATCTGGAATTATGCGCTGGGAATAAAGATCCTGAATCACTACTACCAATATTTATATGCCGCGTGGTTATGGTTATCGTCTTATCGTGTAATGCCTCCAACTCGAATTGTATTTCTTGGATCACCGGTGTTGCATTATCGATGATGGAAACGGGGATTTCGGTATCGAGCTTTTCGATTGATGCCGAAAGCACGCCGAACATGTTTTGGGCTTCCGATATTGTGCTCGATATAAATTGATCGATGTCGATAGCCTGTTTCTTGATGGTCACCGTCAGAGTATCGGCACTACGTTCCATAAATCCCGATATTTTATCCGACCCCGAAGTCATCCCAGCAAAGATAGTGTCCCCCACCTGTCTGCTTGGTGTTGCCAATTTATCAGCCATGTCTTTGAGCCGGAAGGTGGCCGTCCCCGTAACCTCATCGAACACTCTTTCTATTTCGTGCTTTGTTTCTTGAGGATTGAACCCAACAGGAAAGGAAGCTTCACCCGCCTTTTTGTTGAGCTCTTTCAGTTTCTTAAACAATGCGTTCCGTGCCGTCAACAGGTCGTCATTAGACAATTTTGATTTCTTAACAACGAGTTTGAATGCATCTGTCAAGGATTTCGCTTGGGCGTCTAATTTTGCTTTCGGAAATATATCCAGAGCGGCAAACGATTCTTTTAATTTCTTCCCCATAGCATCCCAAGTTCCGGCTATTTTATCCGTTGCCTCTTTTACCTTCTCAGTCATGCTATTCAGGGAATTATCAACGCTTTTCTGAACCTTCTCCCAGGTTCTAGAAACCTTGCTATAGGTTATTATTCCTTTTTCAACCGCTTCGTTGAACTCATCCAAGCCAGAGAAGCCAAGGGCGGATAATTTATTTGATGCCCTTTTTTGCAATCTTTCGGTGTTTATTTCCAGATCTTGTACAGATTTCTGAACTTTATCAAGTCCCGTGATCCAATCAGACAGCCACGTTCCCACTTTAATACCAATCAGCAAAGCAAAGCCCGCTGCAACAGCAAGTAATGCAGGTTTAAGCAACCACATTGACACTGTGAGTACCGTTGTCCCTGCGGCTAAAAGGCCAATGGACTTGGCAAATAACAGTATTTTTGCTGCTATCGCCACTTTTACCATAACTCCGATTATTATCCCAGCCGCTTTTGTTGCAATCCATAGCTGCCCGAGAGTTATGATTAATTCCCTGTTTTCTTTCCACCAGTCTCGGGTCCAGGACACTACATCCTCGATGCCCCTAACTAACCCCTCTATTGCATCAGCAATACCCGTTACAACCTGGTCAAATTTCTGTTCTATTATATCTTGGTTTGCCTCTGCCCATGCCGCCATTTTTTTCACCAATGGGGTAATACGCTTGGTGATTACATTTTGTATGGCAGGCATCAAAGCAGTACCCAGCATTAATTTTAGATTAAAAATAGAATCAGTCATCATTGATACTTGACCGACAAACGTTTTCCGTAGGAGTTCCGTAGCCCCAAATATTTTTCCGTCTGGATCTGTCAAGGTTTCAAGTAAGGCCTTTCTAAATTCAGGCAATGTCAATGTTGTCAGGTTTTCAACTCCGGTTTTCAATTTAACCATAGCCAAGACCCCGCGATCCCTCAATATATCAGCCGCACCAGCACCAGCCGCAAAAGCCCTACCAAATGCTTTTGATGCTTCGACAAGGGTTGTGCCCATAAAAGCGGCCAAGTCTCCCACGGGCTTGATGGTATTTTTTACCTTTGCCCCGAAAGCTTCAAGAGTGATCCCAGCTTCAATTATTTCAGGTAGTTCGAAGGGGGCTTTACCTGCAAAGTCAGAGAGTATTTTAAGCTTTCTGTTTGCCAACTCGGACGATTTTGTCATGGCAATCAATCGTGTCTTAAAACCCTCCACCTTTGCAGCTACGTCAATGAAAGATTTGACCAAAGCGCCCACCCCAGCCGTACCGGCCAGGGTAGCGATAATCCCCTTGAGGGAGAATACTGATTTGACTAATTCTTTTATATTTTTTATGGTGCTATCAACAGAATCTGCTGCCATTTTTTTGAATCTAGACCAAGCAGAAGTGTTGTCTTCTATGGTTTTTTTACCCTTTATCATTGTCGTGACCAGGTCCTTAGTGGCCTTTATTGCCGATTTAAATTGAACCACAGTTGCTTTTACCTTTTTCGCCAATGAAGCGGAGGTGTCAATGAACTTTTCCGTCATTTGCGCTAATGAAGTAAAGCGACCCATGAAGGTTTCTGTTGTTTTAGTTACATCGGACATAGTTTTTTTAACTTTGCCCCAAGAATCCGTGGTCATCTTGGCAGATTTCTCAGCACTCTTACCGGATGCATCAAATAATTTTTTAACTTCTCTTATTTCGACCTCTCCCGTACTGCTAATGGAGAGCTCTATAGTTGCTTTTCTATCTGCCATTTCTATCTTCCTGTACCTTGTGTATTATTAGTATTTTTTCAAATATAACTTGTTTTTCAGTTGGTGAATATTCCGGTATATAGAGTGAGAAAACGAATTCTATCGACTGGTAATCCAGTATAAAAACCGATTTCTTGCCTGAATCAAACGGAGAAGAAATCTGATTTCCCAGATATTGATACAAATACCAAGCTGTTTCATTTTCAGGCAATAAGTCAAGTTGACCGGCTTTACAGTTTGCGCAATCTTGAGATAATTCTGTCTCGCATTGTTCGCATGTGAGCACGTGTGGAGTAAGGTAATACTTACTCCACGCTATTAGTTTTTTATTTCTTCTACCTTTTCTGCCTCCCGATATTCTTGGATGTTAGTAGCAGCATGCTGAACGAAAGTATTAAATTCCAAGCAGTTTTCCATTAGGAGCCTGATATTTTCGGGGGTGCATTTAAACTCTTCCCCATCCATGCTAAAGTTTTTCCAGTCAAGCACGATCTTGGTGTTAAGTTTTTTATTCAACGCGTCATCATCGACGATTTTGCCACTTTTCCAGTTGATCTTAGTACAGCTTTTGGTGATATCTTGCATCTCCTTAGGAGTTAGTGGATTAATGAGTATTTCAGAATCACCCTCAAACTTGACCCAAACGCCGTTATTATCCCGCTTTACAATTTTATTAAGTTCCATAAAACCCCCTATGCCTGCGGAAAGTTAATTACAAGCTCATCGTTTCCGGCATTTTCGTTAATTTCCAGGTCGACCGCCAGGGTAGCCAACTCGCCCCGCTCCGCATCGGCAATATTGGTAATTGCAACTTTGGGGGCCGTTATATTGATGACGTTATAAAGAGTTGACCCAAGCGTGATAACCAACGCTCCCTCAGCACCGCTCCGCCATTCACCTAAGATATCTTTTGTCGCTTTGAGATCTAGCTCCGGGTCCATGCTCCCAATGCCCCGACGCCTGCCCGTGATTACGCTAAAGTTGCCACTGCTTTTGGTTATATCATCTCTTTGGCTTAGATTACTACCAAAATCAATTTCTATCTTATTGATCTTGAACGCGTAACCACCGATAGTAAATGTGATCCCTAAGCATATAGGGGGAACGGTTGCGTCATACGAGGGAACCAGCATTGCTCCATCGGCGTCATCAAAGTCCGCTCCCATAAACTCGAACTCGAACCACCCAGGTTGGCCAGCCTCGCAGATAATCTTAAAATTGCCACGAGCACCCCAGATACGGTTTAACTTTCCGTCCAGGTATCTACCGAGACTCAAAGATGGTTCGGCGGCGGAAATGGGTGAATATTCTATATCAACCCCCGGATCGGTAGTTTCTGACATCCCACAGCCCTTGAGGAGAGTTCCGTATTCCGGGGCTGTATCGACAACACCCGACCCCTTTATGGGTAACTTGCAGGTTATCTTCCCTTCTCGCTTACCCCTCAATGATGCCTTTCCGGATTTACTCGATCCCAAATAATCAAGGGGAACAAGGTCAATGGTTGGCTCAAATACAGCTTCTACGACTCGTATTGCATCAGCTAAAGCCAGAGTTTCGGCGGTCCCCTCAGTCCCTTCCACCTTGGCCGCAATCTGCCTTTGTGAGTGTTCTAATGGCATTTTTTGTTACCTCCTGTATTTATAAATCAAACCGGATTTGCGAACTAAACCGCGCCGCATAAATCGCCAATTCTTCGTTACCGTCAAGAGCTTCAACGTCAAGAGGTCTTAACCTTGTCATCTCCAACCCTAAATCATTATTGGTCATATATTGCCTGATATCATCTAATATTTCATATACTCCCACAACCCCATCCCTGCCATGTCGTGCTGATTCATCGGCTCGGACATTTCGGGCCACAGCAATTAAAGAAAATACAGTGTCTGCATATTGGGTGTCACCGGTTGTCAGGGTGAAAGGGCCGCCTTGGTAAACTACGTATACAGCTGGCGTCTTGTCGGGGAGTTCCTCGATAGTAACAATGAGGAATTCAGCTAAACTATCGCAGGTTTTGAGGTAGGGGAGATTGTTATTCAATTCTCTGATGAAGCATTTTTCTATTTCTGTAATGGTAGGCATTGTAATATATATTATTAATAATCATCTAATGAGCCCACAAAGCCAGAACTCTTCTTTGCTATGGTAAAAGTTCTGTCCGATCCAATGTGGGTTGTTTGGATTGTTTGGTCTCCTCCGGCTGGTTCTGTTGCCCCGTCTTCTCCGAGGGAGGCTTTTCCTACGGCTATCTTTTCGAGTAATCTCACAGCAGCTTCATAACGCTTTGTTATTACTACATCTTCCCCCCGACGCCTGCTGCGGAGATTGTACAGGCCGATATCACATGAGAGGGTTGTAACTAAGGCCGGCGTTGTTTCCAAGGGGAGAGTGTATGCCCTGCCAACGAAAGAATTGATTAAGTTGTCGGCATCTGTAATAGCTTTATCAACAACCGATGTAGTTGTGGGCCCGTCCTCAAGATCGTCAATCAGAGACTGGACTTTCTCTCGGGAAAATTGTTCTTCCAGGTTGGCAAGCTCACAATATGGCGCAGGCATGAAGGAATCACCTCACTTAAAAGAATTCCCTCCCTAGGGGGCGCGCTCCCCCAGAGAGAAATATTGAAATGCAATTAAGTAAGAAGTGTATCTTTCCACATAAAGCCCAGGTCCGCACCAGAAACGACATAATCGGTGGATTCCCTGACCTCGTAGACATCTCTATGGTCAACGCCTTCTCGGTGTTTTTCTGTTAGCCTTACCAAGTCGTTTTTCATGTTCTCGCGGCATTCGTAAAGCGCGTTTGGTTGCTCCAAAGCGGGGGTTGCTGTGGCATAATAAAGAAAACCCATCCCTTTTGTAGCGGTGTTCTCCCAGATCAAAGCGGAGGTAAAATCTTCGCCGCCTTTTGTCTCTATGGCGGTGGATGTAATTGCCCCGGCGATAAAAACCTTGAAATCATTATTCGTTGTCATGTTGAACAACGAAGCCAATAGGCTGGTGGTAATGATTTTATCCTTTGTGATTTGTAAACGATCAAGTAAAGTTGCTTCCAAAACCAACGACAGCCAGGTACCGGAATCAATAATCAATCGGTTGGGAAAAAAACCGGTGTTTTGGTGAATCGTGGTAATTCTGGCAAAAACATCAACGAGAAAAGTATTATTATCACTCGCAGCCCAAAGACCGCCAGCGTCCTCACCACCGGCCGATTGACCACTCCATGCAGTTGCTTTCACCAACGCAGCCACACGGGATTCTTTGCTTAGGTCAATTTTGTCAGACACAAAATTAATGGCGTTAATGTCCAGGTTTAGCGGAGGAGAACCGGACTGTTTGGCGATCCGGCGGTCTTTGTCGTAGACCTCCTTGGCAAAGCCATATTCTATCGGGTCAATATTCACCTCACCGGTAGGATAGCCACCACGAACGGAGCGACCTCGCCCGACGGGCTTGGCTTCATTGCGGAACCACGCCCCCTTTTTATAGGTCAGGATTTTTGATTTGTTTGTTACATTGGTGATAACAGGGAAAGCTCGCTCATTATTCGCCCTACTGCCTCCCTGGATATAATCTCGGTTGTTGTACATAACGCTGACATTAGCCAGCGGCCCTCTAACTATAAGGGCTTGAGCGTCTGGTTGTGGCATTTTTCGCACTCCTTTCTATTTTAGTCTGAGTTCTGCAACTACAATTTTGGATAGTCTGAATTATGGAGTTATCGCAGACTTGCTTAGCTATTTTCAGGCATCCGTTGGTATGCGACCTGAATGACTTTCTGGTTATCATCATTGACGCTCGATCCGGACATATCTGACAGATAGGCCAGGACATCACCCTCAGCGATTACTAGATTTGCAGGGGTGCCGGAAAGCGTCAAGGCTTCAGGAACAAGCGCGGCAGCATCAACCCCACTAGTATAAGCCTTGGAAGCAATCACGTCGGTGCCCGATCCTGCGGTCCCGGCATTTATTACGGTCGGTGTGACAAAATTGGTGTCCGCACCGGTAAGAGCTGTCTGGAATATGGCATAAACGGCTAACACCTTCATTTTGTGAGGAGCCCGGAAAATGGGGTGCTTGACATCAGTATCGCCAGCATTCGCGGGAATGTACATCTGTACCGATCCTGACAGGTCTTTATCGAAGAGGAATATCCCGGCCAAATCACCTTCTGCATCAGCAGCTTCAACCACAAACCCTCTGGCGTAACGCAAATCACCGGTTTTTGTGGCCTTCCCGGCATCGGAGGCACTGACGTATTCGGGAGCGACATAATCGCCAACCGCTAGGGCTTCACCGGCTTCTATTTTGGTGTATCCGTGCACCCTTACATCGCATTCCTTACCGGATTCGACGACGTTTTGCAGTACTCCATGTGCATATTCTTTTGTCGAATCGGGGCGGCGAAAAGTATCGGAAGACGTCAATACGACAAAGCGATATTGATCATCAGACAGATCCTCCGCAGCCGCGCGACCGATAGTTAAAAGATCAAGTTCTGTTGACATTTTATATTCCCTTCTTCTCTTAAAATTTATAGTAAAGAAAACGTCTTACACAGCATATTTAGTGCTGAGTCACGTTCTTGGAGTATGTTAGGGCCATTTTCGGGTGTTCGCGTTGTGCGATGTCCATGGCCTCTGTGTAGGTGAGCCCTTCATTGTCTTTCATCGCCTTAGCCACAAAAGCCTCAAACTTTTCACCTTCGGTAAGATTGGTATCATCGTCACCACGTTTGGCAACTTCCGAAAAATCAATTACTTCCGGGAGTGCGGCGAGGAATGATTTAAAGAAATCCAGCTTGGTCTGTTTGGCCCCTTCGCCAAACTGTAGCGATGTGCTGTCATCAACCAGGGATTCCATAAATTCTTTAACTCCCAGTTTTACCCAAGCGGGGATAATTTTCCCTTCCCTGGACAGGCCATCACAAAAGGACTTGATCTCTTCGTTGGTTTTGGAAACCCGGAGAATTTCTTCCTTTTCAGCAAACTCCTTTTCTGATTTCGCCTCGGTTTCCTTGACAGCCTTGGCAATAGCCGCATCGGTGGCCGCCTTCATATCGGCTTCGGAGAATGTTACCGGATCATCTTTCTTCTCCTTGGGATCAGTAGAATGTTTTTGTCCCTTGAAATACTCGACAAACTCGCTTTCAGACAGGGTCTCATAAAATGCAATCATTTTTTCTTTGAAACTCATTGCTTCTCCCTCCCTCTTTTTCTTACTGTGTTTATTGGAATCCTCCTTATCCGCGAATTCCAAAGTTATTAAATTATCATCGTCTGAGAATTTGATGTTTGATAGCCCCTTTACGGCTGGGGGAGCTGCACCCAGGAAGCCTATGTGCCGCAATCTTAGGTCAGGATATAGGGCAATAGACCGCTTCTTAAAAAGCCCCCTCCGGATGGCCTCGCCAAATTCAGGGACAACGTCTTTGAACTTTGCCAACAGGAGGTCATTTTCTTTTTTAAGAGCTTCAACCCAGCCATATGCGGGGGAATTGTCCTTTGGGTGCCCGATTACGGCGGGTGCTTCATGCTTCGCTGGTTCGTACTGAGAAATTATTTTATCCAGGTCATCATCTGTCCAATTGCGGACGTTACCGACAGAATCACGCTGTCTCCCCGTCCTAAACACCTCAACCCATTGGTCACCAAAGCCCGATATATCAAATTTCATTTTAATAAACCTTTCTTATTTGATTTACCAAGTCACGACATAAACGCAAAAAAGCCCGAATCAACCGCATCTCTGCGATTAATCCGGGCTTATCATCAATCCCAACCCTGTATAGGTAAGGGGGTGTAAGAATCCGAATATTAAGTTTTAAATTTTATGCTCTATAGTGCCCTTACTTTCCCTTATGCCTCCGTTATTAGTTACGAAAGTAAAAGTTATTTTCCCATCTTCCGGGATGGGGAGAAAATGATTGTTTATTACTTCAATCATTTTCTTTTTCAACGCATTCGCCCGATGGATTTCTTCTTTGGTTATTATCATATCCCCATCACATAATCAAGCACGCTGTTTTTCATTTCGTTGAGATCCTGCTCTTGTAGCAACATGTAGGGTCTCGCCGGGATGGTAGATGATTTATTCTTCCCAGCCTGGCCGCCGAAGTGCTGAATTGCCCCGTAAATCTTATGAGAGTTCCAGACAACCTTGTCACGGGTAGCTTTATAGTTTATGTCCCCTAGCATCCCGCCAGAGAATCCTTTTCTGACCAAAATCTTACCGGGCCATTTATTCTGTTTCTGGCGCTGTTTGATTGTAGCGTCTGCCAACCTTTTCCACCTGGCAGGACGGCCACCGACCTCAAAATTTCGCTGAATGGAAGTCAACCCGACTTCCCCCAGAATAGCCATAAGGGGGCGGGTGTCTTCCATTCGAGCTTTCAATCCGGCAAGAAATTCCCGGACTTCTGAGTCGTCAAAGTTGATTGTGGTTTCTATCGGCATGTCATGTCTGATTTATTCCTCGCGATGCTCGCATTAGCCCACATAATAGCCTCTTCAAGCAGTGAAATTATTTTCTATTTTTTCGTCTTTGAACATGATTTTATGTCGCCCCTAAGCCGCAATAGGCAGCTTATCCCATCCAGGATCAGGGACTATTCTAACGTCCGGGCCTTTGTCCGGCAGTCCGGTTGTCGGATTGAAGGACGGAATCGATTTACCGGTTACGTTCACGGTCTCAATATTCCAATTATTCGCGGCCACCTGTCGAGCAGATACGGTCATAACGTAGCATCGGCAATTGAAACCATTGGGAGGATACCATTCATCCCATATCGGGTGATCATTACGAAAAATTCTCCCATTCATCGCCGCATGAGTCAACCGTGTAGCGCCATCCATTACGGCCACATACCGCCAGAAGGGGCGGGAAATTAAAACGGCCTGATCAGTCATTTGATTGTACCGACCGGATTGATATGCCCCTTGCATATTAGTTCGGTAGATTGTCTCCGTCCGCCAGGGAGTCACCCCAACATAGCCAAACTTTTTAAAGATGGAAGAGGCGCTTTTCTGAAATTCCTTTAGAGTGGTCCCCTCCACCAGAGAACTATTAATCTCTTTTTTTACCTCGTCAAGCAGATCGTCAACGGCGATCCTGGCCAGTTCAAAGCTTTTGTCCCGAAAGAAATCAATGGCTTCCTCGAAAGGGGACCCCGGACCCCATCTTGTTTCCTCGAATTCGCTGAAAGAGATATTGTCATCCGGCTCTATTTCTGCTTTTATTGAACCCACTCCGGTCTTGTCGGTAGCAACCTGTCCTCGCGCCAGGCTTTCACTCAGTTTATTAATGGTCGGGGAGGTGCTTGTCCCATCCAGCCGGATAAGCATATCGGCAAAAGAATCAGATTTTTTGATTTCGGAAACCATTTTCGATATCAACTTGTTAAATATAATTTTACCTTGCCCAACAAACCTTACTACAGTTCTATCAACTTTACCCTGCGATGTCAAGCCGAGTGCTTCAGAGTTTTTTTTTTCGGCAAACTCCTTTCCGTCTTCATCATCATCGAAGCCGGGATTAAAAGGGGACGGTTGGGATGGGGGAGACAGTAAATCCTCTCCTTCTTGGGGCTTTGGAATCTTATAGGTATCGTACATGTACTGTTCGGCGACGGGGAGCCCGACGTCTTTGATGATGATTTTATCTCTTTCTGCCTGCGGCTTCAAATCTTTCTCTTTTTCTGTACGGATGACTAGCTTGGGATATTCGGTTACGCCGGGGAAATTAAAATCAACAATCCATTTCACCGGCTCACGGTTGAATAATTCGCCTTGAAGATTTGCGTCTGCTCGGACAATGTCATCACGGACATGATCATGGGTTTTGCTTGCCGCAAAACTCCCACTACTGCCCAACTCGGTTGTTAGGGTTTGGCCCAACACTACCTTGGAAATTTGGCGGTTCATGTATTCGGCAAGCTCTTTATGCGTACTTACGGTACTTTTTCTCGAAGCTTCCAGAAAACTGAGATCAAACCCTTCAGGTAGGATGATCCCGGCTTCCTGTTGAATAGCATTGCACGCGTCAAGCAATTCGTTCTGTTTAGTCTGATCAGTTCCCTGCGGATATTTCCCCATCACAGTGGGAGCGCCGAACTTTTCAGAAAAAATTACCCAGTATTTTATCCCATGCTTTTTGAACCAAACTGGCCACCACAGCCGCTGGCCTAACCCTTTCCCATAGGGGTTATCGGTAGATCCATAGCGAAAAACAAAAAACTTGCGACCAGGCAATTCCTCGCCGTCCACCATGTCTTTAGGGGTTAATAGCCTTAATTCCCGATCGAGATTGAAGACAAAACGCCTTGGATGCTTAGGGACAAGGCCCTCTTTTTTAATAAAAACATCCCCCTCCGACTGATCCCACATGATTTCTGTCGGATAAAAACCGTATAGAACGCCTTGTAGTCCTTCCTGACGACCGGAATCAAAATTGCAGTTTTTGAATACATTTTCAACATATTCTGCGATCTTAATATCTTCTGGTTTATCCGATGCCGGTTCAATGCTCCAGACTTTATTAATTACCGAAAGCTGTCGGGTCTGGAAAACCGATCCGGTGTGATCGTCCCTATCTACGTCATCGTAGAGCTCAAGTCCTTTACCGCCAGCCTTAGAGATAAGCACAGGATCTTTATTGTCGAGCCGGTTTAAATAGCCATTGAATACGTCGATATCATTCTTGGGCGTGGCTATTTCGTCCGTTTCCGGTTTTGGTTTGTTATTTTTTCTTGCGAATATGTTGGATAATAGGGACATTTTGTTTTAAACAGTTGCAAGCCATTGCTTTAATGGTGTAAAGTCGTCTCGTTGTACACTTTTTTTGATAAAAAATATTTGGAGTTCATGTGCCGGCATTCTTTTAAAATCTGCACCGCATTGGTTACACCTCATCTCACCGTCATCGCCGCAAAGAGCTTCCCATTTACACCCGTGATGGCGCCAGAGCAATTCCCTTAATATTCTTTCGTCTTCAGTCATTTTAATCATCGGCATCACATCCACCCCCCCATGCCCTTAGTCACACATACTGGCCCACGGTCAGATCGGTGATTATCGGGTGCGTCAACATAGTCACTCATTTGCGCAAAATCTCGCGGTGTATTAGTGGCCTTGTAATCGAAAGCTGCATAGATTGTAATAGCAACGTATACAGCCATCGACACCGCCAGGACAAGGTCATCATGGTCACCCTCCCGCCATGCTGCGTAACTGTCGTGGGCCGTCTTGGGATTTATCTTGACTTTGAAATTGAGCAGTTCTTTGATAAGGATGTCAGCTGCTTTTATTCCCTTGGCAATCTTAAGCCGATCCTTTTGAAATTGCACCAGCAGGCGCATAACGAGGTCTCGCTTGGGAATTCTTATTATTCTCCCCTCCCTGGTCATATTGTCTCCGCCATGGATTTTGATACAATACGGGGATAGTCCTGCTTGGGTAAACATATCAACCACCGGCGCTCCCACTCCAGTACCATCCACTACCAAGATTGCACCCCCCCCAAGCTTTTTATTTTTTTGCATCTTCCCCACCATCTTGACGATCTTGGGGTAGGGCGTTCCCAGCTTGTACCGCTTCAGGTGCCGGACATGGAACTCAATTAAAGACTCTTTGTTGTCGATGGGCGTCACCTTGCGCTCAACAACGCACTCAGCAGTATAATCTTGTGATTGGCCGAGATCCAGACCGATAAAGAAATTACTGGGGACTGTTTTCATTTTAATGCCAAACCTTCATCTCTTTCCCTTGCCGGCGGAGCTGCGCCGGAGCTTTCCCTTAACAGGTCATTTTTAATGACCTGTTAAGGGATTGAAACGCAGCCCAAAGACCGTTAGCGTCCTCACCACCGGACGATTGAGTAGAGTTACAGTTGAGACCTGTTAAGGGTCTGAATTAGTCATAAGGCATTCCTTTCGTAATAAAATTAAACAAAATCCGACAATTATTGAACTCACAAAAACAAAGGCTCCACGTCGTCAGTAATCGCGGCCATGACCATATCGAACGGAAAAACTTGATCTAGGGTCTCAACAAACTCGCACATATATTCCTGCCTAAACCACCAATCAGTCATACTGCCTAGCTCTTCTTTTAAAAATTCTTCGGTAATTCGGGGGCACTGATTAGCTGTAATCTTGACTCTGTTCCATCGCTCATCACTGATCCATTTTTCATAAAACCATCCCCGTTTTCCCCATGGGGTGGTTAATCCGACCAGTCGCCCTTTTGAGACTGCAAGCATCGGCCGAACGGTATAATAAAGATCGTCCATCACCCGCGCCGCTTCGTCGATTATTATCAGCTTTACGTCGCTGTAGCACCGGATAGTCCCTTCTTTTCCAGGTAATGCAACAATCCTGCTACCGTTTGAGAATTCAAGCTGTAAAGCGGTTTCTTTGGTCGCGTGCGCAAAGTCCGGGTATTTTTTATGAAGCGCCTTGACTTTATTGAATATTTCCGCGGATTGACGCTCTGATGGTGAGACAATGAGGATAAGCGCCGGTGCGTAAAATACCGCTTCATGGTATGCCGCAGCCGCCGATACGGTGCTTTTTCCAGACTGGCGGCTACATAGCAGGAGCGTATTTTCCCTCCTCCTGTCAAGAAAATCTTCTTGCCAAGGATCAGCAAAAAACCCACTATCAGTAAAAAAAAAGTGGGCACCATTGCCGCTCTTAGTTTGGCTTCAGTTAGCATGTTTCAAATCATCTACTATTTGATGGCCATTATCGTAAAAAATAATATTGGCCAACTTATGGGAAGGAAACATATAGATCATTCCATTTGCACCTGTTACCCGGACATAGCATTTGTATGGAATGTCTTTTACGAAACTATTTCTTATTTTGGGGGTAAATTTTATTTTAAAACGGGTGCCGTCTTTGCTCATTTTTATGACCGGTCTTTTGGATTTAGAAGTGTACGACCTTATTCTGTTCTTCTGATCTTTTATGAGTAAAACCACTTCCACAGGTTTTAATTCTATAGGTTTTAATTCTATTAATGAGTGATTGCCTTGCATTATTTTCCGTGTTTCTCGGTGCATGGATCACCAAAATCAATTTCTATTTTCATCAGTGCAAACTCCCGCCATTTCCATTCCCACGGAGACTTTCTTTTAGCCGGTTTTTTACATCTGGATAATCGTGGAGTGCGCCCATAAAGTGCCTTAGGATGAGGTCAGAGTCACCGTCTCCCTGCCCCTTCTCGGCTTTTTGCTTCTCAAGTTCCAGATAGGAAGCCAAGAGAGGTTCAAGCGCCTTCAGTGCCTTATCCATTGCCAGAAGGGTATTGGGCCAGTCTTCTTTAGCTTCAGTCTTTTTTTGAACAGCCAGAGCTCGCCGGTAAACTTCAAGCTGTCTTGATGCGATTGTATCCCCTTCTTTTGCAATTTGAACCGCTTGCGATGCGATTAACTTTTCTTGGATATGGTTCTTGCGATGCCGCCGCAAAGAGTCTTTGCCGAGATCGTATTGGATCACTAGAGATCGTATTGGATCACCACTAACTAAAGCTAAGTCAATTTTTTGGTGATCGGGATGTGAGCAAACGGAGCATTTATTATTCATTTAGCCAGAGCCACCTTTGCAAGCGCCGTGATGAGTATAAGATTAAGAGGAATTAGGATGTAGATTATAGCTTTTAACCAGGTGACGCCTTGCGAGTTGGAATCAACTTTTAGCTTAATCTCATCGAGAGTTTTTCCAATGTAATCAATTTTGACATCGATTATAGCATCATGGGGGTATTCTGTGTGTTCAGGCATTTTATTACTTTTTCCGCTTGTCCATAATATTGCCCACGGCATAATATCCGTAATAGAAAACTATTATCCCACCAAAACCGGTTGAGAGATGACCGGTAACACCCAAGGTGAATTTTGCCCATCCCGGGCTATACTTCCAAATCCCTACCGAGAAAATAAGGCCAGACAAAAACGCACCGATGATCATTATTGCCAAGATCCTTCTGGTAATCGACCTGGCTGTGTTTTCTCCGAGAATAAGAGTTTGATGAGCCATGTACATCTTTGCCACCTCTTTACGAGAATCTGCTTTTTCCTCATTAGTGTAGAAAAGCTTATCAATTCCAGATATGGCACCATCAAGAACCTTCTCGGCCACTTCTCCAGCCTTCTTCGCAGTTCCGAATATTGATAGAGGATTCCACATAATTTATACCTGTATTTTAGCTCTGGTGTTCCACTTATTCTGCCTAAACCAGAGGAGAAGCAGGCCAACATGACTTTAATATCTTTTTCAAATATAAATGCTCACCGATCATCATATTTTTAAAAATACCGCTTTTTTGATGAATTGTCAACTCGATACCAGCCAAATACGCTTGTTCATTTATCTCTTAGAGCACTTGCCCCCAGAGAAAACCGAAAACCTTGGGAGGTTTAATGTTTTTTCCATTCAACTTCGGCAATGACACTTATGGCCTCAAACAAATGCTCCATTTCTGGATTTTGTCGGAAATGTTTTACATAGAGTCGTGGATTGTGATAGTGGTAGTGATTTTTTGCAATGTGCTCATTAGCGGCCTTCTCAGTGAGGAAAATACCCATATCTACCCATGTCGTTGCCTCGTTGCCCTCATCATCAATTTCAACTTCCTCTTGAGATTGGACAGCAAAATAATATGGGGAAGCTGAGCAACGGTTACTTTGATTATTTATTTTTATCATTAGAAGTCTTAAGAAGATTAGTGCTTCATTCTTATTCATTTTTACCCCCTGTATAGTCCTAATGGATTAAATTTCCGGTATGGCAAACATGATCTATTTCTTGCATGGTTTCACCTCCATAACAATCGGTTTTGCGGTGGGGAATTTGTGTTCCCCGTAGAAATCCTCTTCACCTTGGCTAAAAGTTCCTTTCTTGGATTTCCCGAATTTAACCTCTCCGACCTTTCCCCAGACAATGCCTTTGTTGAAGTGTTGACTACTCATATCTCAGTATTCCTTCCACCTCCATTATTGCCCGTCCTATCATTTCGGCAATTTGAGGAACAATTGAGTTCCCCAACTGCTTAAGGCGGTCCACCCGTCCGGGAAACCCATGAGCCACTCCACAAACCGGGGGTTCAGCTTCCCACCGATTGAGTCGGTAAGGGTTCTCGATCGAGGGCTCCGTTCCTTTTGCCCCGACCGGTGATCTCTTGCAGTGGGGGTATAGTAACTTTGGGCTTGTTTGTAAGATGGCCTTCTCGGATCGTTGCCGGCAAACCTCGCTTGCTCCATATCCTCGACCGTCATCATGCTGTTCGTCGGTGTCGGCCACATCTTTCTCCCTCCCGCTACGGCACACTCCACCAAGCTTATTCCCCGTTTCCCGTTCTGACTCAATCCCTTTCGATTGTGATTGCCGTTCACCGTTGGGGTAGGCCAATTCATCCCTGGTTTCCATCCAGTCCTTGCTATTTCTCCCAAGCTTTTGGGCCGGCATTTCACATTTGATTTTTTGTTTGGTGCTTCCGGCATGGTATCTGGGGTAGGATATAATCCAGATCCGGTCACGACGGTGATAGGCGCCAATGGCGGAAGCTGGAATACAGTGCCATTCTGCATCATACCCGATCTTGGCCAGGTCACAGAGGACCTTTTCGAGTCCTCTCGACCTGAGCGCGGAAACATTTTCAATGATTGCGTATCGGGGTCGTATTTCGCCAATAAGACGGGCGAATTCTCTCCATAATCCCGAACGAGCCGCGTTAATTCCCCCTCCCGGCCCTGCAAGTGATATATCCTGGCAAGGAAAACCGCCAGTAATAACGTCAATCGCGGGTATTCCGTCTCTTTTGAGTCGTTCATAGGTTAGTGTTTCCACATCGATATAGATTTTTTTGCCCGGCCATAATTCTTTTAACAGTTTCCTGCATTTTCTGTCCTGCTCGCAGAAAGCGACCGTTTCAAAATATTGGGCTCCGGTATCGTCCCGGCCAGCCCATTCCAATCCCAGAGAAAACCCCCCGATCCCACTGAAGAGATCAAGGACGACCAGGGCATTCAACATTCACCACCTCAAATCAGAGCGTAGGAGTCTTTCCATTTGCGCCGGGTGACGGTCTTTAACCCAATCAAAAGCACATCGGTTGTCCATGCAAAAGATATGATTCTCATTCCACAATCTCGAAGTGAGGCCAATCGTCAAATTTCTGATCCGACATGCAGTTGTCCCCATCCCAGTCAGATCCACTCCGTATTTTGATCTTCATCTGCGAGGCGATCCCCTTCACAACCCCGACGAACATTGCCCATCGCTCGATGTTGTGCAAGACTTTTAAAGTCTTTGCGTGCTTCGCTGCCTTCCGACTATCACCTAAAAGCAAAATATCACTCTCAAAACTCCAATCTATGTGGGGCTTTGTTGCCGAATACGGAACAACATCCACGGCAAGCGATTTTTCCAGCGGATCGAGTTCGTCAATTTTCATAAGTTGTCCTGGGGTCGCATTAACGATAGCTAATTTTATTGATCCCATAGAAACAGCGCAATGGAGGATATTGGCGATACCTGGAATGTCGATGGCATTGGGGTTATGCTTCGACTCCGGATATGCCAGTTTTGTCTTTCGGGGAATTGAATGGTAGTACCCCATTTGAATCAAAGCACCCCGTGATCCCTCCAGCACGGTGCAATCGAACTCCTTGACCACTTCGGCAAAGAGATCAACAAGGCGAATATCACAGGTTCTCAGCCTACTAAATGATTTTCTTCCGAATTTTGGCATAATATATCCTCATCTGTTAGCGTGTTGGCTCATATGGACTACCTTCACGGCATCTTCAACAGCTTTTAATAGACTGTTAATCTTCTGGTCATTATATTAAACTTTAAGCATTTGCCCAGATGCCAAATTCATCACTAAACACCTCTATTAAAGCGATCGATTCCAAATCAAGTTTTCTCGTAATATTATTTTTCCATGCAATTTGATTACAATCATGGATTCTAACAAAGCAAAAAAATACTTCTATTATCGTCATGTCCTCCCCTCCCCAATCCTAAGCTGAGCGGTTTCACGTCTGTACCGGGCAACAGCCATGTCAAAGTATGAAGAATTCAACTCACATAAAATCGATTTTCGTCTATTTCGATAGGAGACTAATGAAGAAGTCCCACTACCCCCAAAAGGATCTAGCACAACACCTTCCTCCGGACACCCTGCCAGAATACAAGTTTCTGCCAATTTAGGGGGGAAAGTAGCAAAATGAGCACCTTTAAACGGTCTTGTTGGTATTGTCCAAACAGACCTTTTGTTGCGTTTATTATCCGGCATTCCTCTGTATTCCCGCCCAGAATGTAGCCTTGTCCCGTACCCCTCATGCTTTTTTCTTCCACCGAAACAAGCTTTCTTCTTCAGCGATACCTCTATGCTATCAACACATTGCTCTTTAATGGCTTCGTAATCATAATAATATTTCAGTGATTTGCTTAATAGGAAAATGTATTCATGAGATTTAGTACAACGATCACGGACACTCTCTGGCATTGGGTTCGGCTTGTGCCAAATTATGTCCTGGCGAAGATACCATCCATCGGTTTGGAGTGCGAAAGCGACGCGCCAGGGGATGCCTAATAAGTTTTTTGGTTTATATCCTACAGGAGGTAATCTGTTTTGATTTTTAGAAGAAATAACTTTCCCTACATATCCTTGCGTATATTTATCACTTCCGCCGTTTCCTGATTGACTGTAACTATCACCTAAATTAAGCCACAAAGTCCCATCATCGCGTAATACTCGTTTGACTTCCCGAAAAACATTAACCAATTTCTGGATATATTCTTCAGGGGACGGATCGAGTCCTATTTGATCATCATGGTCATAATCCCGTAATCCAAAATAAGGAGGGGAAGTCACGCAACAATTAATCGACTGTGATGGAAGATGCTTAATTATTTCCAAACAATCCCCGTGGTAAAAGGTCGCATCGCCAATGACAATTTTCATAACCCGAAAACCTCCTCTATCTCCTCGGCGCTCGGATGCGGCCTGGTGTAATCTGTTATAAAAATCTCAATTCCCACATACGGGCATTTCGTGGAACCTGGGCATGGTACAGCCAAACCCTTCCTCTTTGACCTAGTTTCCTTCTCTGCATTCCCGGCCGCGCAGCATTCACACAGCCAAAAAAACCGGCTCCCGTCGTGACTCTGAATCAGTTTGTCGTTTTTTATCACATTGGAGCCCACCCGCTTAATGACTTGTTCGTATTTTACGAATTCCTCAAGCTGCTCCTGCAACAGATCCTCGTAAAGTTGTTCGGCATTGCTCAAATCATGCCTATTGTGATACGGGAACGCGGGAATTTTAAAAAGAAATGCTACCCGAACCGGCGTGGCTATCATTGTCCGCCCCCACTGACGCCGGATTATGGTGCAAATATTAATCCTCTCCTTCTCAGTCACCCCGGAGGCAATGGCAGGGTATTTCTTGCATCTCCGGGCCTTATCGCCATGCTTTTTGACGTGCGCGATTTGCTGAGCCGCTGACATGTGTCGGCAGTTAGGAATGTTTTTATTTCTCATCCCGACTGGGAAGCCGGGGATTCTTATTATGGGGTAATTCATTCTGCCGCCTTGCACGAATTTATAACCAGGTCAAATGATGTTTCATTTCTTTCTTTAAACTTGTAATATGCACTTTCTTCAGCTTGGCATTTAGGCTTTAAGATACATTTTCCGCTACAAAACCTACATTCACATAATCCATCAGGGTTTTTCATTATCCACCTTACTTAATTTTGTTTCCAACTAAAACATCGTCTTATATTTGTCATAATATTCGCCCCACCCCGCTTTTTTTAACTTCTCGAAAACAGATAGAGCTGTATTGCCAAATAATTCTTTTATCTCATTCCAGCATGGCAAGGTTGCTGAA
>Ga0255052_10000357_pt1 | contig 37060 bp, 30 predicted proteins | sample JV7_2_21_MG_FD_188632 | JGI IMG/M metagenome (GOLD analysis project Ga0255052, IMG submission 188632) | Seawater microbial communities from Jervis Inlet, British Columbia, Canada - JV7_2_21 | ecosystem: Environmental > Aquatic > Marine > Inlet | place: Canada: British Columbia | collected...
TATCGAGCAAGGCGAGATCCTCCGGCCTGCGGTCGATGCCGTGCAGCTGACTGATAATCCGGGCGCGCAGGTGCAAATGTCGGGCCTGGCGGCTGCGGCCCTGTTGCTGCAACAGGGCATGGATCCGGTTGTTCACATGACCTGTCGCGATCGAAATCAAGTCGCGCTGCAGAGTGATTTTATTGGCGCTGCCGCATTGGGCGTGACCAGCGTACTGCTGATGCGCGGCGACAAGATCCCGGAACACATGAGGCCCAAGCTGCGCAATGTCTTCGATACAAACCCGAAGGAAATGATGGCATTCATACAGAATTTGAAGGATGCCGAAAGCGTTACGCTCGTCTCTGACTTTCTAGTTGGAGCTGCCGCCACGCTATTCAATCCGGACGCAAACTGGACGCCTGACACTCTCGCTGCAAAATGCGATTCCGGTGCCAACTTTGTTCAGACACAGCTGTGCCTCGACATGGACGTGGTCCGCAAGTATATGGCTCGCATCGTTGCGTCGAAATTGACTCACAGGCTCAATTTCATCATGGCGTTGTCACCATTGCCGTCGGCGGACGTGGCGCGCTGGATGCGGGATAACATGAAAGGCGCGCTAATACCGGAGTCGGTCATCAAGCGTATGGAGCAGGCATCTGAACCGGAATCTGAGGGCATCGAGATTTGTGCGGAAATGCTGCAGGAGCTGGCGACGATTCCCGGTGTGTCCGGTGCCAACCTGTTAGCACTGGGTAAGCTCGAGACGATACCGGCCGCGATCGACGCCTCTGGTGTGCGTCCGGAGTAGTGCGGTAACGTACGCAGGTCGCGAAATCTGGAGAAGATCGATTTCCCACGAAATAGGACATCTGTTTCAGCAGGCACGGAAGTTTCTGCAGACCGGCGAGGCCGAATCCGCGGAAGCCGTCTGCGCCGGTGTGCTTGACCAGTACCCGGAGGACGCCAACTTCCTGTGCCTGTCGGCTCGTGCGCTGCTAAAGCTCGAGCGATTCGATGAGGCGAGCGCGCGAATCGAGCGCGCACTGTCCATTTTTCCGGAGTTCGAACGCGCACACGAGGTGCGCGGCGAGCTGCTGCTCGCGAAAGGCGAGCTGTCCGCCGCGGCCGATGCATTTCAGCAGACCTTGAAACTTGATCCCAAGCGGCAACAAACCCGTATGAAACTTGGGACTTTGTTCATGCGTATGGGCCGCGTGGAAGAGGCACGGGCATTGAAGGGCGAACTCAAGGAACTCAGTCAGGACAACGAGGAGATCGCCAAGGCCTCCGAGTTGGAAAAGGAAGAAAAATTCGCCGAAGCGGAGAAGCTCTACCGCCAGATTCTGACCCGTCATCCTGACAATGTGTCGGCGATGCGCTTATGGGCTGGTCTCGGCATTCGGCAAAAGCGGTACGCCGATGCGGAAGTGTTGTTGCGGCAAGCAGTTGAGGTTGCGCCCGGTTTCAGCCGGGCCTGGGCCGACCTGGTAACCGTGCAACACGAGCAGGAGAAATTCGAAGATGCCATCGAGAGCGCAAATAGGCTTATCCAGCTTGATCCTCGCGTAGCTAATGGGCATTTGCTGCTGGCGTCTGCCTCCGCGTCCGCCGGGTATCATCAGGATGCGGTCGAGTCCTTTGACAGCGCACTTGAGGTTGCACCAGATCATGTCGGGGCATTGTGCGGAAAGGGACACGTATATCGCACGATCGGAGACCAGGATGGTGCAATCGCTGCCTTCCGGAGAAGCATCAAGGCGAACCCGTTGTTTGCCGAGCCGTACTGGGGCCTGGCGAATCTGAAGACCTTCCGTTTCGACGATTCGGAAGTTGACGACATGCTGGCGTTGATCGGCGACGTGCGTATCCCGCCCGGTGGTCAGGTGGAGTTGAATAATGCGCTTGGTCTGGAGTTCGAAGGTCGCAAGGAATACGACCGGGCGTTCGAGTTCATCGATCGTGGCAATAAACTGCGGCGCGAGCAGGAGTTCTACGATCGCGTCGAGAACGAAGACATGATCGATACATTGATCGAGGCTTTTTCGCGGCGGTTTCTTGAAGACAAAATGGGACATGGCGACCCCGAGCCCGCCCCGATATTCATTGTTGGCCTGCCACGGTCCGGTTCAACCCTGATAGAGCAGATCCTGTCCTGTCACTCCAGGGTGGAAGGAACCCACGAGTTGCGTGATCTGGCGTTAACAGTCCGGTCCATCGGGAAGATTTGTGGCAGTGGTGCGCGTTACCCGAAAAATGTAGCGCACATTGACGAAGACGGATTCAAATGCCTTGGCAGTGAATATATCGAGCGCACCCGTCGACACCGCGGCAGCCACCCGTTTTTTACTGACAAGAATCCGAATAACTTCGTGCACGTGGGTTTACTGCACCTGATTCTGCCTAACGCAAAAATCATCAACGCCAGGCGTCACCCGCTGGACAGCTGCTATAGCAGCTACAAGCAGCTGTTTGCCAAAGGTCAGCCGTTCACCTATGACCTCGTCGAACTTGGCGAATACTACCTGCAGTATCAGCGGTTGATGGACCACTGGCACGAAGTCCTGCCCGGCAGCGTGCTTGACGTCAACTACGAAGAGGTCGTTGCAGACCTCGAGGGCGAGGTAAGGCGGGTCCTGGAGTACTGCGAGCTCGGGTGGGAGGACACCTGCCTGCGATTTCATGAATCCACCCGGGCCGTGAAGACGGCGAGTTCGGAGCAGGTGCGGCGGCCGATATACAAAAGTGCAGTCAATACCTGGCGACACTACGAGCCGCACCTGGGTGCGTTGATCGAGGTGCTCGAACCGCTGCTGATGGACTTGCCCGAGAATGACCGCCCCACTTGCCTGGGCGGTCCCGCCGCTTGAACCTGAACGCAGCGTCCCCCATAACGGATGCCATACAATATACACCCCCACCTTGATTACGACTGCATAAAAGGCGAATACGCGCGCAGAAAATTGGCCTAAGGCGCACGTCCTGATGAACCATGTTGTGCATTGCCCACTACTCAGGGCGCTATATCAAGGGGATATGGAGATATTATACATTATAGAACCCGTGGTAAATACGTAATTGAAAATCACCAGGTTTCTGCCTATGCTTCGGTGGGGCCTCGTGTAACGATCACGAATTCGTAACCCATACCTGTCTCTAACTCGTCAATTCAGGGGGAGCTGAAGATGAACCACAGGAATCAGTATTCGATCAGCCCGATCGCAGCAGCCGTTTCCACTGCACTTGCGGCGCCGGGGGCAGCGCTGGCACAGGAAGAGGGCGCGCGCGATTCGCTCGACGAAATCATCGTCACGGCGACCAAACGCGCTGAGAATGTACAGAACATTCCGTTCAGTGTTCAGGCCATCCCTGAGGAAATGCTCCAGGAGATGGGCGCCCTGAACACGGAAGACTACACAAAGTTCATTCCAAGCGTGACTTATCTTAATTGGTCATCGGCGGGCAGCAACCAGATCATCTTCCGTGGTGTTAACACCGGTACCAGCAATTTTATTGCCACGGCCAGCGCATCGATCTACCTCGACGAAATATCCCTCACCCAGACCGGCTCGCAGCCAAACGTTCGCATAATGGATGTCGCGCGCGTGGAAGCGCTGGCGGGCCCACAGGGCACCCTGTTCGGCGGCGCCGCACAGTCCGGTACCATGCGCATCCACACCAATCAGCCGGATCCGAGCCAGTTCGAGGCGAACGCTGACGTCATGATGCGCACTGGTGAGGAGAGTGACGCGAGTTACAGCGTTACCGGTGTGCTCAACCTGCCGTTGGTCGAAGACGTATTTGCCATTCGGATCGCGGCACAGTCGGCAGAGGATGGCGGCTTCATTGACAACGTAGCGGGCCACACACCGGATGGCTGGTGGGGCTATGCCCTGAATACCGGCACACGATCCACATGGGGTACTCTGGATAACTCTAACGTAGCCGAGGAAAACTGGAATTCGACCGAATATCTCTCCGCGAGGATCGCGGCGCGCTGGGATATCAACGACGACTGGTCGGCGACGCTGTCGTATAACTACTCGGAAAACGAGGCCCAGGGCGACGCCTATTTTAACCCGTACGTTGGTGACCTGCAGACGATCAATTTCGCGAAGAACTGGCGACGCGATGAGTGGGACGTGTTCGCTCTGACGATCGAGGCCGATCTTGGCTGGGCCAATTTCGTATCGGCGACGAGCTTCTTCGACCGCACCTACGAGTACTCGATAGACGGGACGTTTTACCACAAATACTATACGGCCTGGGGGTGCGAGGAGCGGCCGGACACCGCCTATTATTACTGGCTCTGGGTCAATCCCGCCACCAACATGGGAATCTACTACCCGCAGTACTGCATCATGCCGGGGGACCCGACGGTGACTCCGTATCAGCTAGGCGATGCTAACGCTATTCTCGAGGGGCCGGAAGCGAATGACAAGTTCGCGCAGGAATTCCGCTTGTCACACCAGGGTGAATCGTTTGACTGGCTGGCCGGTCTGTATTACGAGGAAAGCACCGATGACTGGGATTCCATCTGGGCGAGATCTACAACCGGCGATTACCAGGACACGATGTCCCTGTACTATTTCGAAGATAACTATGGCCAGTCATTCCCCAATGCGACCGGCGCCTATCTTTCCACTGATCGTACCGAATGGGAACAAAAAGCCGTGTTCGGTGAGCTCACCTGGCACATCAACGACGACTGGCACGCGACGATAGGTGGTCGTTGGTTTGAGACCACGAACGACAAGCTGTACCTCACTTACCATACGTCCTGGACTGTGGGGGCCAATGAGCGCGTCGGGGGCGTTTTCCAACCACGATCCGCTCCGGGCAGCGGCGGCGAAGAGGTGGCTCATGGAAAACTCGATGAATTCGTGCCGAAGTTCTCCCTCGCCTGGAATGTTAGTGACGACAAGATGGTGTACGGGACGTACACCGAGGGCTTCAGGATAGGAGGCATCAACCGCAGCAACGGTAACGCTGACTGGTCTCGGACCGTCTTCCCTCAAGCATACGAACCGGACAATCTCGCCAACTACGAACTCGGCGCCAAAACCCGTTGGGCAGACAATAGGGTACAGCTCAATTTGGCCTTGTTCTATATGGATTGGACAGACATGCAACTGGAAATCGTCGATCCGAGTGGCGATTTTTGCGTAGATCCCGCGGATACTCCCCCCTGCTCTGGTCCAACCCTCCCCTGGCTGAAAAATGTGGGCAATGTGGGCGACGCCCATACCGCTGGGCTCCAGGCAGAACTAGCCTGGGTTCCGGCAGACGGTTGGAATATCGGTGCCAACGCCCAGTGGATTGAGGCAGAGATCGATGAAGACTACGAAGTCGATCCCGATGATGGAATCTTTATTCTGAAAGGCATGCCATTGCCCAACCAGCCGGAGATGCAGGGATCGGTATGGGCCACTTACTCCTGGCCGGTGCAGTTTGTCCGGGGTGGTGAGATGTCCCTTCGAGGCCAGTACGCGTACAAAGGTGACTCGGTCAACAAGTTGATTCCAGCGGGTGAGGACACCGCTAACCCGTCGTTCACCAATGACTCTTATTCGCTTCTCGACTTCCGCATTAGCCTGGTCTCGACTGATCAGGATTGGCAGCTTGACTTGTTCGTCAATAATGTCACCGACGAGCATCCTATGGTCTACAGAAGTCCCGGAAGCATTGACTGGCAGTTCTCGAGGACAAGCGAATACGACCACTATCACGCGGCCTACACCATCCGGCCGCGGGAATACGGCCTCCGCTTCTTCATGGGATGGGGTGACTGACCGTACGTTGACAGGGACATTACTCCTGGTATCTGGATAAACGAGAAGCCCCGCTTTAGCGGGGTTTTTCTTGAGAAGGTTGAAATGATGGTACTTTCAGGAGGGAGAAAGCTCACGCGCCGTCAGATGGTCAAGGTGTTGGCCTCAGTTGGCGTCGGCGTGGTAGCAAGTCCGCTAGTGTCATGTCAGAGATCCACCGAGGAAGTCATCAGGTCGGCCGACATCAGGATGCGAGCAGCGATCATCTTCGAGCCGCATATCCCCACTGCGCTGCGACGAGCTCTGCACTACGCGGGAGACGATGGCTTCGTGGCATCGATGCCAGCTTTACTCCACGCGCGCACGAATGCCCCTTACGACAACATCATCTGGAACACCTGGTTCACGTCGAATTCTGAAGAGAGCGTGGTCACGACGCCGCAGGGCAATCGTGTCGTGGTAGCGGTCCATGGTGGTGGCATATTCGCCTCACCCGATCGATTCGAGCGGAGCTACCATGCGAATCTAAATCGCTTCAATTCGGAGGGCCTTACCGGACAGAATTCAGCCAAGATTTCGGAGCATGAGGCCCACGATGTACTGCGAGGGCATTTACCCGACAGCAGTGAAATCCCGGTTTACCCATTCGACGAATTCAAGCGGGGCGTCAAAGACTTGCCAATGCGCTACGGCGTCGTCCTGGATTTCGAGGTGGCGAGGAGTGCCAAAAGGGGTTACGAGAGTATCGATGTCTTGAGAGATGAAGCGAACATGATCGTTCGTGCCGGTGGAGTCGAGCCGCTGGCAGCCTATCTCGACAGATTCAGGGACCGTCACGACACGGATTTGATGGGGAACTGGCACCCCTACAACAGAATCGATCCGGATCAGCCCCAGACCCGCATACCATTCCTGGCCGGCAACAGGGGTGGTGTAGGCACCGAAGACGAAGACGACCACCTCTACGGTTATGACGCGGAATACGGCATGGGTGGCGACGCCAGTATTGTAGGCATGGCTCGCTACGTCGCTGTAGCGCCGCGTGACGTATCGACAAGTCTGCAACATCTGGACTTCGAGCCGTGAAGGATCATCGGGTGCATTGATGTCATCGGGTATTAACGGAAGAGAAACACATGAGACACAACAAGACATTTGATCTTTCGGGACGCGGAAAACTCACGCGCCGTCAGATGGTCACGGTGTTGACCTCGGTCGGCGCGGGTGCGGCAGCAAGCCCGCTCCTGTCACCGCTGGCAGCCGCCGCGGAAGTCGGCGAAGAGGTCAACACCAGGATGGTGGCGGCGATCTTTTTCGAATCGTATGCCACCGTCGCATTTCGACGGGCGCTGCGATACGCGGGAGACGATGGCTTCGTGGCATCGATGCCGGCTTTGTTGCACGCCCGGGTGAACGCGTCTTACGACAATATCATTTGGAACACCTGGTTCACCGCGAACTCCGAGGAAAGCGTGGTCACGACGCCACAGGGCAATCATGTCGTGGTGACGGTCCATGGCGGCGGCATATTTGCGTCACCTGAGCGATTCGAGAGAAGCCTCCGTGCGGACCTGAATCGAGACAATTCGGAGGGCCTCACCGGGCAATATGCCGCCAAGATTACAGAGCAGGAAGCCCGCGACGTGCTCGAGGGCAAGCTACCTGACGGTAGCCAGATCCCCGTATATCAATTTGATGAATTCAAGCAGGGCGTCGCCGACCTGCCGATGCGCTACGGCGTCGTGCTGGACCTCGAAGTAGCCAGGCAAGGCAAAAGAGGTTTCGAGAGTTTCGATGTCTGGAAGGAAGATCCGAACATGATCGTCCGTGCGGGCGGGGTCGAACCCCTGGCAGCCTATCTCGACAAGTTCAGGAACCGTCACGACACAGATTTGATGGGGAACTGGCACTCCCACAACTGGCTCGATCCGAACCAACCCCAGGCCCGAATATTGAACCTGTCCGGCAACAAAGGCGGTGTGGGCAGTGAGGGCAAGGAACAGGGCCTGGGTTGGGGTTACGACGCAGATGACGGCATGGGCGCCGCCTGGCCGGCTGGACTGGCCCGCTATGTCGCAGTCGCACCGCGGAATGTGTCGGCGAGTTTGCAGTACCTGGACTTTGAACTCTGAGGATTAACGTGAGACAGGTCGATTTGACTCAACGGCGCAGCAACGAGTCGTTCACGCGCCGTCAGATGATCAAGGTGTTGGCCTCAGTCGGCGTCGGCGTGGTAGCAAGTCCGCTCGTGTCGTGTCAGAGGTCCGCCGACATCAGGATGCAAGCGGCGATCATTTTCGAACCACATATCCCCACTGCGCTGCGACGAGCCCTGCATTACGCGGGCGAAGATGGCTTCGTGGCATCGATGCCCGCTTTACTACACGCCCGGACGAACGCCTCTTACGACAATATCATCTGGAACACCTGGTTCACGTCGAACACCGAGGAAAGCGTAGTCACAACCCCAAGGGGTAACCGTGTCGTCGTAGCGGTCCATGGAGGTGGCATATTCGCGTCGCCCGATCGATTCGAGCGGAGCTACCATGCGGATCTGAATCGCTTCAATTTGGAGGGCATTACCGGGCAGACTGCAGCCAAGATTACAGAGCACGAAGCCCACGACGTGCTGGAGGGTAGGTTACCCAACGGCAGCAAAATCCCGGTTTATTCATTTGACGAGTTCAAGCGAGGCATCGCCGACTTGCCGATGCGTTATGGCGTCATCCTGGACTTCGAAATGGCGAGGAAAGCCAAAAGGGGTTACGAGAGTATCGATGTTTTGAGGGATGAACCGAACATGATTGTTCGCGCCGGTGGCGTCGAGCCGTTGGCCGCTTATCTCGACAAGTACAGGAACCGTCACAACACGAAATTGATGGGGAACTGGCACCCCTACAACCGGATCGATCCGGATCAGCCCCAGACACGCATACCATTCCTGGCCGGCAACAGAGGCGGTGTGGGCAGTGACGACGTCCTGACCAATCCCCGCCTCACATACGAGGACATCCACGGCTATGACACGGCATACGGCCTGGGCGGCGACGCCAGTATGGTCGGCATGGCCCGCTATGTCGCAGTGGCACCGCGCGACGTGTCAACGCGCTTGCAGTACCTGGACTTCGAACTTTAGAAGTCGGTCGGCGCCCCGCCCTGCTCCTTGCGCAGCGCGACAAATGCTTCGAGTTCTTCGCGGATGGCCTCGTCCATCGGTGGCGCCTCGAATTCGTTGAGGATCTGCTTCCACACTTTATTGGCACGCTCTGGTGTTCTGATACTTCCGCGTTCCTCCCAGTTTTCGAAATTGTTCAGATCACTCAGGAAGGGCGCGTAGAACGCGGTTTCATAGCGTTCCAGCGTGTGACTTGCGCTGAAAAAGTTCCCGTCGGGACCGACTTCTTCGATAGCAGCGACAGCGAGGTCATCGGTGCCGGCGGTCATGGGCTCGAGGTAGTGGATAAGCTGCTGCAATGTTTCGCAGTCCATCACGAACTTTTCGTAGCTGGCGCATAAACCACCTTCCAGCCAACCGGCGGCGTGCCAAACGACATTGACTCCAGCCGACACGCAAGCCCAAAGGGAGAACGCGCTCTCCCAGGCAGCCTGCGCGTCAGGGCAATTGGCGGCGCAGGCGTTCGATGCGCGCAGCGGCAATCCATAGAATCGCGCCATCTGTCCTGAGATCTGGGTCGCGCGCATGTATTCCGGCGTACCAAATGCCGGCGCGCCGCTGCTCATGTCCACATTGGACGTAAACGAGCCGTACATGACCGGCGTACCCGGATTGATAGTCTGTAACAGCGCGATTGTCGCCAATGCTTCCGCGGTTTGCTGCATGACCGCACCAACGATCGTTATCGGCGCCATCGCTCCCGCGAGTGTAAACGGGGTAACAACCACTGGCTGACCACGGCGCGCCATTCTCATGGGTCCATCCAGCATGTTGAAGTCAATTTTCAACGGTGATGCCGAGTTGATATTGGTGAACATGCGCGGGCTTGCGTCGAATTCTTCGTGCGTCAGGCCACCGGCAATGCGGACCATTTCCATCGCGTCTTCTATTCGCTCTTTGCCCAGGCTATACGCCTGGACGGCTTTGTCGCTCAATGTCAGCGCATCGCAAATGCAATCGAGGTGGCGAATCGATGGATGAATATCCACCGGCTCAACCGGGTAACCGACCACCATGTGCAGACAGTTGAAATACTGGGTCAGCTTGATGAGATCCCGGTAGCTCTCCTGGTCGCCGGGACGACGGCCGCGGTCCAGGTCTGAGCAATTCGGTGGACTGGCGACATTGCCGAACAGCATGCGATTGCCACCCACTCGGATCTTTCTGTCCAAATTTCTCGGCGTGATGTGAAACGCCGACGGCGCTTTTCTCACCTGCTCCATGACAAAGTCGCGATCCATTCGGACGTTATCTGAATCCGGGCTGACGATGCACCCTGCCTTACCGAGAATTTGCTTCGCCTCGTCGTGGAAGAATTCGATGCCGATCTCTTCGAGCACTTGCATGGCCCCATCGTGAACAGCATTTATCGCTTCCTCGTCGAGGGGTTCTGTCGGCACGTCGGAATTGCGGGGCAATTCCCAGGGTGTCTGTTTGATGGCGGCAGCAGTCCGGCGAGTATTGCTGGATCGCCCACCGCGCCGTCGGCCGCCGCGTCGTTTCACTTTATTCCCTTCCGTAGCCAGGCGTCACCTGTCAGGTCACGCTTTTCGTTTTCGGCGTGCCCATGCGGCGCAACCATTCGGCGGTGCCGAGCAGGACTGCGGTGCCCAGGAATATGCAGGACCCGAGCGCCAGCACGCTCGGCAGTGTCTGTGGAAACCGAAGCTGTGTATACATATAGACCGGCAGCGTTATGTGGTTGCCCCCCAGGAACAAGGCGTACAGGAACTCGTCGAACGAGGCCGTAAACGACAGCAGAAACGATGCGCCTACTCCGGGCAGGATGAGTGGAAAGGTGATGCGCCAAAAGGTCATCCAGCCATTCTCACCAAGATCGAGCGCGGACTCCTCGAGGCTCTTGGCAAAGCCCTCGAGACGCGCCCTCACCACCAGCGTCGAGAACGGCAAGGTGGCGACGACGTGGGCGATGCCTATGGTCCACAGCGACAACTGCACGCCGACCGCATTCGCGACAACGAGAAGGCCGACGGCCAGGATAATTCCGGGCATCACCATGGGAAGCAGAATGAAACCGAATGCCAGGCCGCGTCCGGGCAATCGATAGCGGGTCATTGACTTGGCCGCGATCGTCGCCAGGGAGGTTGAAACGATGGCGACCGGTATGGCGACCTTGAAGCTGTTGCCAAGCGCGCTCAAGAGGCCGGGTTGGCTCGCCATCTCGACATACCACTTGACGGTAAAACCTGTCAGCGGAAGCGCCATTGTAATGCTATCGTTGAAAGAGAAGATCGGCAGCATCAGCGACGGTATGTAGAGAAAAATCAGGTAAAGAACAACATAGAAGATGAGTGGACTGAAACGGCGCTTACTCGCGGTGCTCGAGTCTGAAACGACTGTGACTGTCTCCATCTCGCGGCGCTTGACCGTGCCCCTCTGCGAGAGCCAGACGAAGGTGAATGCGAGGGTCGTGATCGTAATCATCATAATGATCGTCAGGGCCGCACCCAACGGCATGTTGTTAACCACGAGGAACTGGGCCGCGATGATCTGACCGATCATGCCATTAGGGGGACCGACCATCATCGGCGTGATGTAGTCGCCGACGACGGGGATGAATTCAATGACGGCCGCGGCGATTACGCCGGGCATCGACAGTGGCAGCGTGACCCGCAGGAACGTCCTGATTGGGCTTTCGCCAAGGTCCGCCGCAGCCTCCAGGAGCGAGCGGTCGATCTTCGAGAGCGACAGGTAGATCGGCAGGATGGCAAATGCCGCCCACGCGTGGACAAGCGTGAGTATCACCGAGAACCGGCTGTACAACAGGAATTCGAGCGGTCCCTGGATGAACCCGACGATCTCGAGGCCGGAGTTGATCACGCCGTTGTTACCGAGCATGATCTTCCAGGCGAGCACCCTAAGCAGGTAGCTGGTCCAGAACGGCAGGTTGATCAGGATCAGCCATGTCATTATGTTCTTCTTGACCTTGAAGGCCAAAAAATAGGCGACTGGATAGGCCAACAGGACTGTGATGAGCGTCACCGTCGCCGACATCCAGATTGATCTCAGAAGAAGCTTGCCGTAGATCCACTTGTCGAAGAACGTCTGGTAGTTTTCCAGCGTGAAAATCCGGTGAATGGTGACGTAGTCCTGCGTCCAGAAGCTATAGACGATGAGCGCCAAAATTGGCAGCGCGAGTGCCCCGATCATCACCAATAGCGCAGGCGACAGCAGAGCGTAACCACGCAACCATTCGTGTCTGAGGAACAAGGCTCGCGCCCCGGACGCCCGGGTTCGCATCGTCACTGGCGTTTCCCGGAATCCCGATTGTCTGTCCGTTCGCCACCCCCCAGTGCAGCAGTGATCGCGTCAGCGGCGGCCATGACGTCTGTCGCGATTTCACCCATGACATCTTCAGTCAAGCGGTTCGAAGGCCCGGCTACGCTGATCGCAGCGGCAGTCTCGCCCAATCCATTGACGATCCACGTGGCGATGCCATTTACGCCAACCTCGTTTTCTTCCAGATCGAGGGCATATCCCTGCGCCCGATACCGGGTCAGTTGTGCCTCGAGAGTATCGACATCGGTGATCGTGCCCGGCGTCTGCCGCGGCAAGCCACAGGAGTTGTAAACAGTCTGCCGCATCGACGCATCCCATTGCGCCATGAAGGCCTTGCCGAGAGCGGTGCAGTGATAGGGCGCTCGCCAACCGCTGTAACCGGTGGCATGCAATATCCGAGATCCCCGAAAACTGTCGATGACCAACAGGTCGAGGAGATCGGGCAACCCCAGGTTTACGGTCTCGTTTGTCTTCCTGCAAAGATCAGTGAGTATAGGCCGCGCGAGATGCGATATATGCAAACGAGTCTGGACAATTCGTCCGAGTTCGAGGTTTCGCAAACCAAGCCGGTACCGCCTCGTATGCTCATCTTGCTCGAGGAACCGCAGCGTGACGAGTGACGCAAGAAGATTGAAAGCCGTTGTCTTGTTGAGCGCCGTCGCCCGGCTAATGTCACTCAGGCCAACGCCCTGCTCACTTCCGGCAGCGATTACGTCGATAATCGCACTGGCGCGTGCCAATGCCTGAATTCGTGGGGGTTTTGGTGACGGTGAAGCAGTAGCCATGGGATACGGCCCCTATTGTTCATTAATATATAACAATTATGAACCCCTGGAAAAGTGCCCTCATGATTGACAAATTGCGATATGATTGGTCAGTCTCTAGGTTCTACGATAAATATCAGTACGCTTATTCGCCTTGCGCAGAATCGTTATCGAGCGATCGGTGTACATTGTATAGCACCCTGATTGAGGACGCAATCAACATGGCCGACATGAAAATGGAAGCGGAGATCATCTTCGAGCCGCACGTCCCGAACGCGTTGCGGCGGGCCCTGGAATACGCCGGAGACGACGGCTATGTGGCATCGATGCCACAGTTACTGCATGCCCGGGCGCACGCCGACTACGACAATATTATCTGGAACACCTGGTTCACCTCAAATACCGAGGAAAGCGTGGTCACGACGCCACAGGGAAATTATGTCGTGGTAGCGGTCCATGGTGGAGGCATATTCGCGTCGCCGGAACGGTTCGAGAGAGTGTACCGTGCGAGTGTGGACCGTTCGAACTCAGACGGCTTTACCGGGCAATACGCCGGCAAGATATCTCAGCAGGAGGCCCGCGACGTGCTGGAAGGTAGGTTACCGGACGGCACTGAAATCCCGGTTTACCCGTTCGATGAATTCAAGCGGGGTATCGCAGACTTGCCGATCCGTTATGGCGTCATCCTGGACCTCGAGATCGCGAGACAATCGACACGCGGATACGATCCTTTCGAGGTCTTGAAAGACGAACCGAACATGATCGTCCGTGCCGGTGGGGTCGAGGCAAATGCAGCGTATCTCGACAAGGCGAGAGACCGTCACAACACCAAAATCATGGGGAACTGGCACCCTTACAACAGGATCGATCTGGATCAGCCGCAAACTCGCATACCGTTCCTGGCCGGCAACGAGGGCGGTATGTGTACCGAAGACGACGACGACGATCTCTACGGTTACGACGCGGAATACGGCTTGGGTGGCGACGCCTGTATTCACAATATGGGCCGCTACGTCGCAGTGGCGCCGCGTGATGCGTCGACAAGTTTGCGAAACCTGGATTTCGACCTCTGAGAGACACATGAGGCACAACGACAAGCGAACGTCCCGTCAGATGGTCCGGTTATTGGTATCGACCGGCATCTGTGCGGTAGCAGGTCTGCTCATATCATGCCAGGCGGCCGACGACGACAACGTCGACTTGTCGATACTGGAATGGAGCGGATATCAGCAGGCTAAATACCATCCGGAATATAACGCCAAGTACGGCGGGCAACCGGACGTTGCGCTCTTTGCCGAGGAGAAGGACGCAATGCAGAGGATGCGGAACGGGTACCAGGTCGACCTGGTACACCTCTGCGTCAACTCACTCGATGAAGCTCGGGCCGCAGGACTGATCAAACCGCTGGATATCAGTCGAATACCGCGCTGGGGTGACATCAGTCCCAGTTTGCTGGGGGTGGAAGACGTCCAGGCCGATGGTGAGTATTGGTTAGCCCCCTGGGAATGGGGATTTTCGACTGTCGCCTACAATCCAGAGGTCATCGATATTGAGAATCCGACTTATGATATTTTCGTCGACCCGCGCTTCAAGGGTAAGACTGCGCTCACCTCGTCGCTCAGCGTCAATCATATTATCGCCGGGATTATCGGCGGCTGGGCGGATCCGCTGGACCCGACCGACGCGGAAATGGAAACGGCGCCTGAAATCTTCAGGAAGATGCTCGGAAACGCGCGCTTCATTTGGTCCGACGGCACCCAAATGGAACAAGCCTGGGTCGCTGGCGATGTCAGCATCTCCTATGTCTTCGGCAGTGCCTCGCTCAGGATGAAAAAGACAGGCATACCCATTGCAGTGGTCGAGCCTTTGCTGACGTGGATGTGCGGGCTCTCTCTCAGCACCAACGGCGCAGGTTCGGAGGATCAAGCCTACGATTACATCAATGCCATGCTCGATCCGCAGAGCGGCGTAGCACTGTTCGACCAGTACAGTTATGGGCACAGCAACGCCAGGACGGTGGATCTGCTCGACCCGGACAAGATCGCAGGGTTAGGCATCGATGACCCGGCCAGTTTTTTCGAGCGCGGCCTGTTCACGGGCGCGACTCCGCCAGCGAAGGAGGCCAAGTTGTACCAGCTTTGGTTCGAAGCCCAGGCAGGCCTCGACTAGGCGCTGGTGAGATGTCCAGGTCAATAACCGATTTCTACGACCGCCTGAGCCTTTTGTACCACCATAATATAGGGTGGGACTGGGAGGCGGCAGTTCGCGAAGAAGGCGCGCAGCTCAACCGCTTCCTCACGGACGGGATAGGTCGACCAAGTCCTTATTCGCTGCTGGACTGCTCCTGTGGAATCGGCACCCAGGCGATCGGCCTGGCACTGCAGGGCCATCAGGTCCACGCCACGGACCTGAGTGAGGTGTCGGTCGACTGCGCCAGGAAGGAAGCTGCTGAGCTCGGCGTAGACATGACTTTCGGTGTCGCCGACTTTCGCAATCTGGGCGCGGCTGTCTCGGATGTTTTCGACATCGTTATTTCCTGCGACAACTCGATCGCACACTGTCTCAGCGATAACGATCTCTCGGCCGCTTTAGCCAGTATGAAGACGAGGCTCAACCCTGGCGGCCTCCTGCTACTAAGTGTCCGGGATTATGATGCGCTGATCGTGGACAGGCCCCGCTTCAATAACGAGCACGTCCAGGATAGGCCGGATGGTCGCCGCGTCGTCTTCCAGGTTTGGGACTGGGACGTTGACGGCCGCCGCTACGGCATCCATCAATTCCTGATCGTGGAGAATGACGGCAGCTACGAACTTAAGCACTTCGAGACACAGCTAAGGGCTCTGCGGCGCGACGAAGTGATGGCCGCCATCCGGGACGCAGGGTACGAGAAAGTCCGGTGGCACGTTCCCGAAGAGAGCGGCTACTACCAACCGATCGTAACCGCTCGCAACCAATGAGTGACGACAAGCCTATGAACGACATCAATATGGAAGCAGCGATCATCTTCGATACGCACCTCCCTGACGCGCTGAAACGGGCCCTGGAATACGCGGGGGACGACGGCTTCGTGGCATCGATGCCGCAGTTGCTGCACGCCCGCGCGAACGCGCCCTTCGACAATGAAATCTGGAACACGTGGTTCTTCACGTCGAATTCCGAGGAAAGCGTGGCCACGACACCGCAAGGAAATCATGTTGCAGTAGTAGTCCATGGTGGCGGTATTTTCGCAACACCGGAAAGATTCAGGAAGCTCTACCTTGCGAGTGTCAACCGTGCGAGTTTGGACGGATTCACCGGGTTATTTGGTGCGAAGATTCTCGAACAGGAAGCCCGCGACGTGCAAAACGGCAATTTACCCGATGGCACCGAAATCCCGGTTTTCTCGTTCGACGAAATCAAGCGGGGTATCACAAACCTGCCGAGGCGCTACGCCGTCGTCATGGACTTCGAAATGGCCAGGCGATCCAGATGCGGCTTTGCATCGTTCGATGAATTGAAGAATGACCCGTTGATGATCATCCGCGCCGGCGGGGTCGAAGCGGCGGCGAGGTATCTCGACAAAGCAGAAGACTATTACGGCACGACAGAGATGGGAAGCTGGCACCGGTTTGATGACTTGGATCCTGATCAGCCCCAGACTTGGGTGCAGTTCCTTTTCGACTGCCTCGGCGGCGCCAGCGATAAAGAAAGCCTTGACCCGGCGAGCCGGCAGCAGGGAAATGTCGATAGCTGGTTCACACATTACCGGGTCTCCAGAGACTCGGGGTTCGGCCTGCGCGCGGATCTGGCCATGATCAACACCGCCCGCTACGTCGCGGTCGCGCCGCGCAACGTGTCGACCGGTGTGCGAGATCTGCCTTTCGCGGCTTGATCAGACATCACGTAACAAAAGACGATATCAAGATGTCCAACGTCAAAATGGAAGCGGCGATCGTCTTCGAATCCTACCTCCCCGACGCGTTGCGACGGGCCCTGGAATACGCGAGAGACAACGGATTTGTGGCATCGCTGCCCGCTTTGCTACACGCCAGGGCCAACGCGCCTTACGACAATATTATCTGGAACACCTGGTTCACTTCGAATACCGAGGAAAGCGTGGTCACCACAAAGCAGGGGAATCATGTCGTCGTGGTGATCCATGGTGGCGGCATATACGGTAAGCCAGAGCGGTTTGAGAGGTTGTACCGTGCGAATCAAACCCGCTCGAATTCGGAGGGCTTTACCGGGCAGTATGCCGGCAAGATTTCCGCGCAGGAAGCCTGCAACGTACTGCAAGGCAAGCTGCCCGACGGCACCGAGATTCCGGTTTACCCGTTCGGTGAATTCAAGCGGGGGATCGCCGATCTGCCGTGGCGCTACGGTGTCATCCTGGACTTCGAGATGGCAAGGAGATCGGAGAAGGGTTACCAACCTTTCGACGTCCTGAGGGAAGAACCGAATCTGATCGTCCGCGCCGGTGGGGTCGAGCCTTTAGCAGCGTATCTCGACAAGGCACAGGCCCGCCACAACACAGATTTGATGGGGAATTTCCACCCCTTCCACCAGATCAATCCGGATCAACTCCAGACCCGCGTAGTATTCCTGGCCGGCAACAAGGGCGGCGTGGGGAGCGAGAGCGGCAACCTGGAATTTGGTTATGACGCGGAATACGGCATAGGTGGCTACGCCAGCATTCACGGAATGGCCCGCTATGTCGCTGTCGCGCCGCGTGACGTGTCGACCGGTGTGCGAGATCTGCCTTTCGCGGCTTGAGCAAGTTTCATCTGAATCAGGACAAAATCAAAATGGAAGCGGTAATCTTCTACGAGTCATACCTCCCCGACGCGTTGCAGCGGGCCCGCGAATATGCCGGAGACAACGGCTTCGTGGCATCGCTGCCCGCTTTGCTGCACGCCCGGGCTAACGCGCCCTACGACAATATCATCTGGAATACCTGGTTCAACCCGAATTCCGAGGAAAGTGTGCTCACGACACCGCAGGGAAATCATGTTGTCGTGACGGTTCATGGTGGCGGCATATTCGCGTCACCGGATAGATTCGAGAGACTATTCCGTGCGGACACGAACCGCTCTTGCAAGGTGGGCTTTACCGGACTGTTTGCCGGCAAAATCACCGAACGGGAAGCCCGCGATGTGCTGAACGGCAAATTACCCGACGGCACTGAAATTCCGGTTTACTCGTATGCTGAATTCAAGCGGGGCGTCGCCAACTTACCGCGCCACTGCGCCATCGTCATGGAATTCGAGATGGCGAAGAAATGCAGATGCGGCTACGAGGCGTTTGATGACCTGAAGGATGACCCATTGATGATCGTCCGCGCCGGCGGAGTCGAAGCGGCAGCGACGTATCTGGACAAAGCAAGGGGCAGGCACAATACGGAAACAATGGGGAGTTGGCACCCGTTCAATAGCATCAACGATTTGGACCAGCCCCAGACTCGCATACCAACCCTGGCCGGGAACCTTGGCGGAGTCGGCACGGAAGACGACGACGGACATCTATACGGCTACGACGCAGAGTATGGCATGGGTGGCGACTCCAGTATCCACAACACCAGCATGATCAATGTTGCTCGCTACGTTGCGGTCGCACCACGCGACGCGTCGACGAGTGTGCGATATCTGCCCTTCCAGGCAGAATGACCTGGCCCGAACACCGGCCGCAGAAATTTGATTTGCAGCGGGAGGATTAGACTTTGGAAACTGTTTCATTTGGGCGGACCGGCCTGAAGGTCAGCAAACTGTGTTTTGGCACGATGACCCTCGGCTCCAGCGAGTGGAAACCCTGGGCGCTGGATGAGGCGGATGCGCGGCCGATTCTTGAACGATGCCTCGATCTCGGTTTTACTTTTTTCGACATGGCGAACTGGTACTCGATAGGCGAAGGTGAACGTGTCGTGACCTCGGCACTGACATCCATGGTTCCCCGTGATCGCCTGGTACTGACCACCAAGGCCAAGTACCCCATGAGTGACGATCCTAATGATCATGGCCTTTCCCGCAAGCATTTGCTGTCTTCTGTGGACGCGAGCCTGCGCCGAATGCGTACTGACTATATCGACATATTCATGATCCATAGTTTTGATCCTGATACGCCGATCGAAGAAACGATGGAGACGCTCCACGACATCGTAAAATCAGGCAAGGCTCGGTATTTGGGCGCATCGACGATGTTTGCGTGGCAATTCGCGCAGATGAATCACGTGGCTCGGGAAAACGGCTGGACGTCCTTCGTGAATATGCAATGCCAATACAATCTGCTCTACCGCGAAGAGGAACGGGAGATGCTCCCCTATTGTCGTGACCAGGGCATTGCCGTTACCTGTTTCAGCCCATTGGCCAGGGGCTGGCTGGCGGGTAGCGAGGATTGCCGTTCGCAAACCGATTCGTGGTTCGCCCGAAATTTCGGCGATGCGCTGGACCGTGAAATCTGTGCCCAGGTGGAGGCCATCGCCAAAGAACGTGAGATGACGATGGCCGAGGTAGCATTGGCCTGGGTTTGCTCCAAGGAGGCAATCTGCTGCCCCATCGTCGGTGCCGGATCAGTGAGCCAGCTGGAGAATAACATTAAGGCACTTGATCTCGAACTCACCGCGGATGAGATCGAAACACTTGACAGGTTGTACAGGCCACGAGATGTCATCAACGACTATGTTCCTGACCGGATGCCACGCCATTTGGGCGGGGTTTTGACCGACGCATAGGGCCCCATCAACCTAAGTTGGAGGGATAGACTTTGGAGACACTTTCGTTTGGGCAAACCGGCCTGAAGGTCAGCAAACTGTGTTTCGGCACGATGACGATTGGCTCCAGCGAATGGAAACCCTGGGTGCTGGACGAGGCGGACGCGCAACCGCTACTCAAACGATGCCTGGACCTCGGCATCACGTTCTTCGACACGGCGAACTGGTACTCAACCGGTGAAAGTGAGCGTGTTGTGGCCTCCACACTAACTTCCATGGTCCCTCGTGATCAGCTGGTGCTGGCCACCAAGGCCTATTACCCCATGAGTGACGATCCAAACGACCGGGGTCTTTCGCGAAAGCACCTTTTGTCTTCTGTGGACGCAAGCCTGCGTCGTCTGGGCACCGATTACATCGATCTGTTCGTGATCCATGCCTTTGACCCCGATACACCGGTCGAAGAGACGATGGAGGCCCTCCACGACATCGTCAAGTCCGGAAAGGTGCGTTACCTGGGTGCCTCGACGATGTTCGCCTGGCAGTTCGAGCAGATGAACCACGTTGCCCGGCAAAACGGCTGGACGTCGTTCGTAAACATGCAGTGCCAATACAACCTGCTCTACCGCGAAGAGGAGCGGGAAATGATCCCGTATTGCAATGACCAGGGGATTGCCGTTACGGCCTTCAGCCCTCTCGCCAGGGGCTGGCTGTCGGGCAGCACCGCGATTCGATCGAAGACCGATATCAACTTCACCAACATGTACGGTGATGCGCTGGATCTTGAAACCATCGCCCGGGTCGAGACCATTGCGACCGACCACGGCGCGACATTGGCCCAGGTGGCTTTGGCCTGGCTTTACTCCAGGGACGACATTTGCTGCCCCATCATCGGTGCCAGTTCGGAAAGCCAGGTAGAAAACAACGTCAGCGCTCTCGATCTCGAACTCACAGCGAATGAAATCGAGACACTTGACGAGCTGTACAAACCACGCGACGTCATCAATGACCATGTCCCTAACCCGATGGCGCGCTATTTGGAAGGGAAATCAGATGGCTGAAGACAAAGTCAATCGTTTGACGACAAACCTGATCAATGCGGTCCGGGATATTTTTGAAGCTGAAGTCGCCAGGAACACCGCTGCAGCCCCGCAACTGAAGCGCGTGCTCGCCTTGATGCGAGAGCTGCGACTGGACCCGGAACGACGCAAAGCAAGGCAACTGCCGGGCTGCCGCCACCTTCCCCGCACTCTCGATCTCGGGGAAGCCAGCCCGGCCGCAGCTGTGGCAACCGCTATTCGAGAACTCGAGCCCACACTCGCGTGGGCGCAGAACCCACGATACAACGCGGACAACATGGGGGCCGACTTTATGGACAATTATGGCTGGAGCGGCCTGGGCCTGACCGGCAGCAGCGCCATGGCGTTCGGCATCATGATGCTCGGCCCTGGTGTCACCTACCCCCCGACCAGCTATGACTCTGAGGGGGTTTTCCTGGTGATTGGCGGGTCGCCCGAATGGAAATGTGGCGACGAGCCCTGGATGCGCGTCGAAGCGGGCGACATCATTTGCCGTCCGTATGGCGGCACAGAAGGTAAACGGCCCGGGAATGAACCCATGCTGGCCCTGTATGCCTGGATGTACAAGCAAGACCAGCCGTGATTTCCAAAGACCCCTTATTGCAGCCGTTTCAGTTGCGTCATTTGGCGCTCAAGAACCGGATTATGAGTACCAGTCATACGATGTTGTATGCGGTTGATGGTGCTCCTCGGCAGCGCTACCAGCTCTACCACGAAGAAAAAGCCAGGGGTGGCTTAGCTCTGACCATGTTCGGTGGCTCGTCCGCCGTGGCCTCGGATTCGGCCACCGCCTCCGGTGTTATCAATCTCACGAGTGACGCAGTTATTCCGCACTTTCTTGAGTTCGCTGAGCGCATCCATAAATACGATTGTGCGCTCATGTGCCAGATAACTCACCTGGGCCGCCGGGCCAGGACAAGCACCTGGGACTGGTTGCCAACGGTATCGTCTTCTCGTAGCCGCGAGGTTGACGGTGGCTTCCCCAAGGTAATGGACCACGATGATATCCACCGCATCGTCAGGTCTTATGGCGAAGCCGCGCTGCGTTGCAAAGAGGGCGGCCTGGATGGCATTGAAGTCGTTGGCCAGGCACACCTTCTTGAGCAGTTCTGGTCACCGGCATGGAATTGGCGAAGCGACGAGTTCGGCGGGACACTTGAAAATCGCCTGCGATTCGGATTCATGGTGCTTGAAGAAATTCGCCGCAAGGTGGGAGACGAATTCATTGTCGGCATCCGAATCGCTATCGATCAGAACCTCGATGGCGGCCTGTCGAAAGATGACTGTCTTGAAATAGCCCGGATACACGAAAAATCCGGTCTGGTCGACTTCCTCAACCTCAACTATGGGCGTGTTGACACCGAAATCGATTACATCAACCTGATGCCTGGCATGTCTGCGCCGATAGCCCCATACCTTGACCTGGTTCAGGAATTTACCCGTGAGATCGAACTGCCGACATTTCACGCATGTCGCATCATTGACGCAGCCACGGCACGTCATGCTATCCGCGAGGGGATAGTCGATATGGTTGGCATGACACGGGCGCACATATCTGATCCGTATATCGTCGAAAAAATCCAATCGGGACAGGAATCCCGCATTCGTCCCTGCGTGGGTGCTACTTTTTGCATGGATCACCGGTATTGCCTGCACAACCCCTCAACCGGACGTGAGGAAACCCTGCCACACGAGGTGCCCGGCGCAGACGTTCGCAAACGGGTGGTCGTTGTTGGCGGTGGCCCGGCGGGTCTCGAGGCGGCACGGGTGTGCGCATTACGCGGTCATGAAGTCATTCTTCTGGAAGCACTGGACCGTCTTGGCGGACAAGTTGTGCTGGCAGCAAAGGCGGAATGGCGCCGTGACATGCTGGCGATTACAGACTGGCTGGCTGAAGAAGACCGTCACCTTGGCGTGGAAATTCGATACTCGGTCTATGCCGAACAGGAAACCATTATCGACCTGGAACCGGATGTCGTGGTGATCGCAACGGGGGGTGTTCCCGACCTTGAATGGCTTGAAGGACACGAACACTGTGACAGTGTCTGGGACATCCTGAGTGGCGGCACGAAAGTCAGGGAATCCGTCCTGCTCTATGACGAACTCGGTGATCATGCAGGCGCCTGCTGCGCTGAAGTACTGACCGATAAAGGCGCCAACGTGGAACTCGCCTTTAGAGGCCATCATGCAGCCAAGATATCCGGATATTGCAACTACCCTATGTATCTCAAACATTTTTATGAGAAGGGGGTCGTGCTGATACCGGACCTGCGTCTGGAAAAAGTCGAGAAGATCGGTGACCAGCTCCGCTCGACATTCCACAACGAACTGACCGGACAAGTTGAAAATCGTTTGACCGATCAGGTTGTCGTCGAACATGGCACCGTTCCACTTGACGATCTCTATGAAGAGTTGAGAGCGGAGTCCTGCAATAACGGAAGTGTGGATATGGACAGACTGTTGGCAGGACAGTTGCAAAATCCGCCGGACGAACGCGGGGATGGTTATGAACTATTCAAGGTTGGCGACGCCGTATCGAGCAGGGACATCCACTGTGCCATTCTCGATTCACGACGCCTGTGCATGAACTTATGAAGCGTCTGATCGACGCATTTGAAGGGCTCTTTACCGCGGCCGCCCAGTCGAGCGGCGAATTGGCGAGAACAGCGAAATTCACGCTCGAGAATGTGGGCTGGCATGACACGCTGACTGAACACGAGCCGGTGAGCCAGGCAGTGGTAGATACGCACCTCGAAGCGGCATGCGCCAGTTCGGGACCACAAGCATCGCACTCTAACAAGCTAGCGCAAGCCCTGATGGCGGTGGCGGATCAACTCAAGTGGCGCGCGTCCGCCAAGGACCCCGAGGACGGACCTGACGTCGTGGCCTTTTCACGCAATTTTGTCGCCATCACTATCATTGGCGACGGCGGGCTGCTGCCGTCCGACAAGATTTCTGCGGGTTTTAGCCTGCAAGGGAGCGACACCTATTATCCACCGCATGCCCATCATGCCGAAGAAAGTTACTGGATCATCGGCGGCGACGGCGACTGGAAGGTCGGAACGAAAGCCTGGTTCGCTGTAGAACCCGGTGATTCCATCTATCATGAGTCAGGGGCACGTCACGCCATGCAGACCAACGAGAAGCCCCTGCTGGCGATCTGGCTGTGGACCAGCTATTTGGATTCTGAGGTAGTGATTGTCAGGGACTAATCGGGTCCAAGCAAAACCACCGACTCGCTGGAAAAGCTCAACCAGACTGGCTGGTCGGACGAAGCCAGCCCCACCCCCGTCCCATCCATGTTCTGCTTCGCTACGGCCACCGGCACCTCAAGCCCCGGAACGAAGATATGGAAGTGGCTGCGGTCGCCGAGGTAGGCCGCCGGGCCCATGCGGCCCTTGATGATATTGGAGTCTTCACCGGGAGCCTCGAAATGGAGCTTTAGTTTCTCGGGGCGAATCGCCACCAGCACATCGGCACCGGCGCTTGATGCCTCACTCTCAGTCGCGGCCTCGAGCTCGCCCAGGGGACCCGCGTCGACGATGGCCGCACCATTGTCCGAATTCCGCACCCGTCCCTCAAAGAAATTCATGGTCCCGATAAAACCCGCGACGAAACGAGAGCTGGGCCGCTCGTAAAGTCCGGTCGGTGAAGCCACCTGGAGTACCTGGCCTTCCGCCATGACCGCGATGCGGTCCGACATCGTGAGCGCCTCTTCCTGGTCGTGGGTCACGAACACGAACGTGATGCCGACCGATTTCTGCAGGTCCCTCAGCTCGAGCTGCATCTGTTCGCGTAGCTTCTTGTCGAGCGCGCCGAGAGGCTCGTCGAGCAGCAACACCTTCGGTCGTTTGATCAACGCCCGGGCCAGCGCGATGCGCTGGCGCTCGCCGCCGGAAAGCTGCGTGGCACTCCGATCTTCATAGCCCGGCAACTTGATCAGGTCCAGCATCTCCTCGACCTTGGCGTTGATTTCCGCCTTCGTGAGGCCCGATTTACGCAGACCGAAGGCGATATTCCGTCCCACGTCCAGGTGCGGAAAGATCGCGTAGTTCTGGAACACCATGTTGACGGGCCTGCGGTATGCGGGAATCGCCGACATAGCCTGTTCGTCGATGAATATTTCGCCCTCGCTGGGTGTCTCGAGGCCCGCCAGTATGCGCAGCAACGTCGTCTTGCCGCAGCCCGAAGGCCCCAGCAGTGAAAAGAATTCGCCTCGCCGGATTTCCAGGTCGACGTTGTCCACGGCGTGCACCGCGCCAAAGTACTTCGAGACACCACGGACTGAGATGATGCTCCGCTCGTTCATGCTGATAGGTCCTTCAGGGTACCGTTGTCGGACTGGGCGCCACCACGGCTGGCCCGTTCCGCGATACTAACGAGAATGATGGCACGATTGGCATCTTCCATGTCGGCCATGTTCATATCCTCATTTCCGGGACGCTGTACAATATACACCAGTATAAATCACCGCCATCTGGATTGCTCCGATAAGACGGCAAATGAGAGAACTGAAGATTCTTGTGGGGGGTTGAGCCTGATCGATCGTGTTGCACTTTGTCAATCACTGTGGCACATTTCAATCGGTGTAAGTTTGTTCTACATTATAGAATAATCGAGAGGAAGCCATTCATGTCCGTGCTTCAATTGGGCGATATTTCCGTTCAGCGCATCGTCGAGCATGAGATTCCTGTCTACCATCCCTCTGAATTCTTCGACGAGGCGACTGCCGAAGCGGTTGAGCCGCATCGGGAGTGGCTCGAGCCGAAAGCACTGTGTCCGCAGACCGGCCGCATGGTCATGCCCGTTCAATCATACCTGGTACGGACTCGACATCACTGTATTCTCATCGACACCTGCGTCGGCTGCGACAAGACCTACGCGGAACCACCCGAGTGGCACCAGCGTCGCAACGAAGTCTGGCTGAGCAACCTCGAGGCAGCAGGCGTGCACCGCGAAGACGTCGACTATGTGTTCTGCACCCACCTGCACTCGGATCACTGCGGTTGGAACACGCAGCTGGTCGATGGCCGTTGGATTCCGACATTTCCGAGGGCTAAATACGTTTTTGCTCGTGATGAATATCAGGCGATGGTATCCGAAAACAGCCAGATCTTTATCGAAAACGTACAGCCGATTCTGGAGGCTAAACAGGCGATTCTGGTTGATCTTGACTATGCGCTGGATGACGAGATCTGGCTTGAGCCGGCACTGGGTCACTCGGCGGGCCACGTGGCAATTCATCTCAAGTCTGGCCGACATCATGCGGCAATGTGCGGAGACCTGATACACAGTCCGCTGCAGCTCGCAGAGCCCGGGTGGAGTTGTAACTCCGACTACGATCTGGCCGCTTCGGCCCGTACGCGAAAGGATTTCCTCAGTGCGCACTGTGAGAGTGATACGCTCGTTCTTACGGCGCATTTCCCCTCGCCTTCAATTGGTCACATCGTTCCACGTGGACACAGTTACGACTTTATATATGCCTGACACGATGAGCCCCGAACCCGATACAGAGACACAGACCTCGGAATGCGCCAGAGAGAGGGTGTTCACCAAGGCTGAGCCGCTGCCGCCGCCCGCCGCAACTTACACGATATCCGCACGCAGCAAGCCCCCTAAGGAACCGGTATTCGCTTACATAAGAAATAACTATGGCAATGTGCCGTTACGCGAAATTGACAGCCTGTTTGGATTCGTTGAACGGAGCACACTATACGGTGGGCGAGCGTTCGTGCAGCGTGAACTGTCTGAGCGGGATGTTTTTCAACTTAACAACGCAGGTATCGGTGTTCGGCTGCCGATGTCGAATCACTCTGTCGAGCGTGACGAGTATGAAACGAACCTGCCGCTGCTGCAGAAATATCATCGCTCGATAAACTCAATCATCATAACAAACGACGATCTTGCACGATGGATTCAACAGGACTTTCCCGACTATCATATCGACGCAAGTGTCATCAAGAACATCAAGACTCATCGAAAGATCGACGAGGCCCTGCAATTGTACGATTCGGTCGTGTTGCCGATGCGCCTGAATGAGGATTATGAATTCCTTGAAAAAATTGAAGCGAAGGACCGGATCACCCTTTTTGCCAACGCTGGCTGTGCGCTCACTTGTCCTTCGAAGCTCTGTTATGCGTCGATTTCGAAGATGAACAAGTTCAAAGGTGGCAAGTTCCAGTGCTCGCAACCGATCAAGCATCGTGACCTGCTGGGCATGGTGGATTTTCCACTGCAACCATACATCGATCGCGGGTTTCACCGCTTCAAGCTGCTGCGCGCCCGTCCTGGCCGTATGACTGGATTCTAGGCCCGTTAGAAACAATCGTTACTGGCGGACCAAAATCGCATGACGATCAAATTACCAAAACTGGGATTACCAAGACTGATCGCGACTTCCGTTGTTAGGGGCAGCCAGCAGGGCGAAAGCCACGGTGGTGTATTCACTGTTGATTTCGTGAAGCAGGAATGTGAACAGCACGTCGATTGGAACACGACTGAAATCGACTTTGAAGGCCGCGGCGCCGACCGCGGCCTGCGCGGTATTGCCTTCTCCGGTGACGATATCTATATCGCGGCAAGTGACGAGCTTTTCTATTACGACCGCAATTTCAGGATTCAGGGTTCCTTCAAAAACCGCTACCTCAAGCATTGCCATGAAATCTGCCGTATGGAGCAGACGTTATTCCTGACATCGACAGGTTTTGACAGCCTGCTTGCTTTTGATCTGAACGAAAAACAGTACACGTGGGGCTTTCATCTGCTGCGGCAATACGATCGATGGGCCGGACACACCTTTGACCCCAGGTCCGAAATGGGCCCGCGTCCTGTCAATGACTATCACATTAACATGGTCCACGTTGATGACTCCGGGATCCATTTTAGTGGCGTACACACGAATTCGCTTCTCTACCTGACCAGCAAGTTCGAGGTAACCGAGGTTTGTAACTTGCCGGCCGGTGTGCACAATGCCCGGCCATATCGTGACGGCCTGCTTTTCAATGACACGGCGAGTGACTGTGTACGTTTTGTGGACCGAAACGGCCGCAACCAGGCCTTCAAGATCGTCACCTATGACGAAGCGGATATCGAATTCGCCGGCATCGACGACTCGAACATCGCGCGCCAGGGCTTTGGCCGTGGATTGTGCCTGATCGGTGACCGATTTGTGGCTGGCGGATCGTCACCGTCGACGATCAGCCTGTACGATCTCGAGGCCAATCAGACAGTCGGGTCCGTCAACCTGACCATGGATATCCGCAACGCGATTCACGGGCTCGAGAAATGGCCATACCAAGACTGAGTTCGTACTAAAGGTCAGTCCGCGATCATCAAATTCTCGATTCCAGGAAATGCGGGCGGACTGGGCCTTACGAAGACTGAATCGGACGGTGCTGTCGCTGTCGGTCGCGGCGGGGAGCATTCCCGAAACGTTTTTTGTAGACCGCGGAAAAATGGCTAAGCCCGGCAAAACCACACGCAACGGCGATCTCGGTGACGGCCAGTGACGATTGCAGTACCAGATTTCTGGCTCGATCCAGCCTCAGGTTCATGTAATAGCGCATGGGGGATGTGTGCAGATGTGCGGCGAACAGTCGGTCGAGTTGTCGCGTCGTAATGCCTGCGTCACCTGCCAGCTCCTCGCGGCTTGAAGGCTCTTCAATATGTCGCTCCATGTGTTCCAGAACTCCCAATAGCCGCTTGTTCGACGTTCCGAACCGTTCGGGGAGGTTAAGTCGCTGGATATCGTTGCTCGATCTGATATGTGGTTGCAGGAACCAGTCGCTGACGGCTGCGGCCAGGTGATGCCCGTGGTCCTGAGCGATGATCGTATGCACCATATCGAGGGCGGCTACGCCACCGGCACACGTTAGGCGGTCGCGATCGATCTCGAAACGTGACCGGGAAACGGGCAATCGTGGAAACTCCTCCACGAATGCCGGTATATGCTCCCAGTGAATCGTAAACCGACATCCCGAAAGTAATTGCGCACGCGCGAGAATATAGGATCCACCCGAGACAGCACCAATACGCGTACCACGCCTGGACATCTCGCGCAGCCAGGCATAAGTCGGCGGATGATGAAACTCGCTGGGATTGCCACTCGCGAAAACGAAAACGATATCCAGCGGCAGCATGTCGCCCACGCAGCAATCCGGCTGTATGACTGCACCGTTTGATGCAACGACAGGCTCGTCATCGATCGAGACGATGCTCCACCGGTAAAGGGTCTTGCCAGCCAGGACATTCGCAGCGCGGAACGGCTCAACGGTAGACGCATAAGACATCATCGAGAATCCTGAAATCAGCAGGAAACCGATCATCTGGACATCGGCTGCCTCCTCGCCACATGCCGCCATTTGCGATTTATCCGTCTTTTTCACGATAAAAAGAGTCTTTATTGAGATTGTTTTGCCGAAGGTATCATCCACTATTGCGAACATCAAACGAATTTCAACGCGGTGAAAGAGTCGACTCGACACACGGAATTCCCGCACAAGCTTCGAGGAAGAACCGATGGCAGAGAAGTACGACGCAATCATCATTGGCGCTGGAATTATCGGTGCGAGCGTTGCTTTCGAACTCGCAAAAAAAGGCTACCGCACGCTTAACGTCGACAAACTGAGCGCCGCAGGCGCCGGCTCGACGATCAATACCTGCGCCATCATCCGGACACATTATTCGACGCTCGAAGGGACCGCGATGGCCTACGAGGGTTACTTGCACTGGAAAAACTGGGCGGAATACCTGGGCGTCGAAGACGAACGTGGCTACGCGATATTCCACGACACCGGTTTCCTTATCCTGGTCGGCAAGAATCGCGACATCTCGGGGCTTCTCGAGCATCACCGCAAGTTGGAAATTCCGTTCGAAGAGTGGGACTTACAGACCTTGCAGGAACGTGCGCCTTATCTTGACCTCAAGTCTTATTACCCGCCACGACGTCCGGACGATGAACACTTCGGTGAGTCAAGCGGCGAGACGTTGACCGGAGCGGTCTTCTTTCCGGCCGGCGGCTATATCAACGACCCGCAGCTGTCGGTTCATAACGTTCAGCGTGCTGCGGAAGCTAAAGGTGCGAAATTCCGCTTCAAAGAGGAGGTCACCGCGATTCGGCAGGCGGACGGTCATGTTGACGGCATTACGTTGCTCGGTGGTGAAGAGATCGATGCGCCCGTCGTCGTCAATGTTGCGGGCCCGCATTCCTTTGTTATCAATCGCATGGCAGGCATCGAAGATTCGATGAAGATCAAGACGCGCGCCTTGCGTCACGAGGTACATTTTGTACCGGCGCCCGATAGCTATGACACCAGGAAGCATGGACATGTGACGTCGGATGACGATATTGCAGGCTATTCCAGGCCGGAAACAGGCAATCTCCTGCTGGTCGGAAGCCAGGACCCCGAATGCGATCCCCAGGAATGGGTCGATGATCCGGATAACTACAATCGTGAGGTCACCGACGAGCAATGGCGGGCCCAGGTATTGCGACTCGCGCAGCGAATAACAGACTTACCCATACCCGGCCAGGCCAAGGGAATTGTCGATCTTTATGACGTGGCTGATGACTGGATTCCGATCTACGACAAGTCGGATCTCGGCGGCTTCTATTTGGCCGTCGGCACTAGCGGAAATCAATACAAGAATGGCCCCATTGCAGGGTTGCTAATGGCTGAGCTCATTGACGCCTGCGAAAAAGGTCACGATCACGACGCCGAGCCGGTAAAGGTGACTTGCCCGATCACGGGTCTGGTTCTCAATGCGGGCTTTTACTCGCGGAATCGCGAGATCAACAAGGACAGCAGTTTCTCGGTACTCGGATAGTTTAGCCATGCAGAGCAGGCTCAAGCGACTCTGGGACGAGTCGCCGATGAAATCTCACTACGATGTCGTCATCATCGGTGGCGGGATTCATGGCCTCGCGACGGCTTATTACCTGGCGAAAGAGCACGGCATCAAAGACGTCGCCGTTCTCGAGCGCAAATACATCGGGTTCGGTGGGTCGGGACGCAATACGGCGATTGTTCGCGCCAATCAGCGCACGCAGGAGAACGTCAGGCTGTATGACGAGGGTCTGAAACTATGGCCGACGTTGATGGACGAACTCGATTTCAACATGATGTTCTTCAACTGCGGGAATCTGAACCTGGCGCACAGCGAGGCGGCTGTCAGTGGCCTCCGGCTCGCCGTATCTACCGCGAATTTCTGCAACGTGAAATCCGAGCTCCTCGACCCGCAACAATGCAAGGAGCTGGTCCCGGCATTGGATATCTCGGACCGCCCGTTTCATCCCGTACACGGTGGCATGTACCACGCTCCTGGTGGAATCCTGCGGCACGATGCGGTCGTCTGGGGGCTCGCAAAAGGCGCGTACAAATACGGCGCCCATATTCACCAGGGTGTTGAAGTTCACGGCATCGATACTAACGGGCACAAGATCACCGGCGTCCAGACCAGTGAGGGCTCCATTGCGTGCAACAAGCTCGTCGTAATGGCCGGTGGCTACGGTGCCAGCGTGTGCGAGATGGTGGGCATGGAATTACCGGTGCACCCGCTCACTATCCAGGCCATGGTGACGCAACCCCTGAAACCGTTTCTGCATCACGTTGTGAGTTCCGGCGCCTACCATTGCTACGCCAATCAAACGCTCAAGGGTGAAGTGGCAACGGGCGCGCATATGGATCGGCAGGTCAACTACACCACGACGCCAACCGCCTGGTACATGAAACACCAGGCCGAGGCAATGACCGATCTCCTGCCATGCCTGAAGGGCGTCAAGTTCATGCGTATCTGGGCAGGCCTCGCCGATATGACACCGGACATGGCCCCGATCATGGACGGTAACGTGATGTACGACGGCCTATTCATCGACGTCGGCTGGGGTTATTTCGGTTTCAAGTCGGGCCCGATTACCGGCAAATACATGGCGCAATTCGTTGCCCACGACGAGGCACCGGACATTCTGAAACCGTTCGATCTGAATCGCTTCCTCGAGAACCGGTATATGGGTGAAACGGCCGGCGCCACAAATTACGGTCACTGGAACTAGCGATGAGTTTCACACTCACCTGCCCCATTTGCGGCGAACGCGACATTTACGAGTTTCATTTCGGCGGTCGCGATCGCGGGCCGCCGCCGTCGCAGGAGGGTCTCGAGGTCGAGGCGCATTTCCGTTACGCCCAGTTCAGAACGACCAGTACCGAAGCGCAACGCGAGTGGTGGTATCACTCGAGCGGCTGTGGAGTCTGGTTTCAGACATGGCGCAACCCCGGGACCAATCGGGAAGAGGCACCGCAGGGGTTACGTAGTGAGTAGGTTGCCAAATTCGCCCACGCAGCGTATCGATCGGGACCGGGAGATCGAGTTCAGCTACATGGGGCGCCGTATGACCGGATGCGCCGGCGACACCGTCGCAGTGGCTATGTACGAAAGCGGTGTTCGTGTCTTCAGTCGCAGCCTCAAATATCATCGGCCGCGCGGTCTGTACAGCCTTGACGGCGAATGCGCGAACACGTTGATGAACATAGACGGCGTACCGAACGAGAACGCCGAGAAAAAACTCCTGCAATCGGGCATGGCTGTTAGTGCGCAAAATGTTCGCGGGCGCCCCGATACGGATATCTACAGCTGCATCGACTGGTTCGATCGCTTCATGCCGGCCGGTTTCTATTACCGGGTCTTTCACAAGCCTTACTGGGCCTGGCCGTTTTTCCTGCGCCGAATCAGAAAGCTAGCCGGAGTAGGCGCGCTGGATATCGATCGGGACTTCGATGCCAGTCGGCGTTTCGAAATATTTATGAACGCAGATGTGGCAGTCATCGGTGGCGGTACTGCCGGAATGAGTGCCGCACTGGCGGCAGCCGAGCGAGGATTGCGTGTGTGCTTGTTCGAGCAACGCCCGTGGCTGGGTGGTCATATGGACTGGCGCGTAGCGGAGTTCGAGGGCGAAGCACTGTTCGAGCGTTCGCGACGACTGGCGAGCCAGGTCGAATCACACAAGAACATCCGGGTCTTCACTCACGCGCCGGTCAATGGTATCTGGGGGAACAATCTGATCACCGGGTTCCAGATCGGTGCCGAAGGCGATTACTACGATGAGCGATATTTCGAATGCAGGGCCAGGAGCATTGTCGTTGCGTCCGGTTGTATCGAGCGGCCACTGTTATTCAATAACAACGAGCGCCCTGGCGTAATGCAGGTCAACACGGCATGGCGGCTCGCGCACACTTATGCGGCATCACCTGGCAAACGACTCGTGTTCAGCATCGCCGATGATCTCGGGCTCGAAGCAGCACTCGATCTTGCCGACCTCGGAATCGACGTGACCGCCGTGGCCGACGCACGGCGCAGCGAGCAGAACGAGACCCTGGTGGCCAGGCTGCAAGGCGCAGGCATCGAATATCTACCCGGGTGGGCAGCAAGCGCGGTGAAAGGCAGCAAGCGAGTGCGAGCCGTCGAACTTGGCGACCTCAATGGCAGCGAGTCCCGTTCTTTCGATTGTGACGTCCTGGTGGCGAGCGCCGGGCAACAAGCTGTCATAGGTCCGCTTTCGACCGCAGGAGTCAGGTTCCGGTATTGCCTGACGACGGGCCTGTTCCAGCCTGTCGATATGCCCGCGACACTATTTTCTGCCGGTCGCATGACTGGACTGACCGATCCAGGAAGCATTGATGCCTCCGGCTCCATCGCTGGATTGGAAGCGGCGGAAGCCTGCGACAGCGATGTGTCGGCCAGCCTTGAGGCGGCGCGCAAGTCCCTGGCAGACCTGCCCGGCAAGACCAGCGGCTGTGGATTGGTGCACGGTCCAGGACTTGGTGCGGGACGCAAGGCCTTTATCTGTTTCGACGACGACGGCACTTACAAGACGGCGGTGCAGTCAGCCCACCAGGGCTTCGATGTACCGGAACTCGCAAAGCGATTCGGCGGCTTTGGCCTCGGGCCGGGTCAACACCAGGTGCCGGGGCAGAATCTCGCGATGGCTATGGCGCAGATCACCGAAATGCCGTTCGAAAATGCCCAGGGCACGACGGTACGTCCGCCACTCGTGCCACCGACCATGGCGACGTGTGCCGGTCCGCGCCACGACATTTACAAACAAACGCCGCTGCATCGGGATCAGGAGGCACGCGGTGGCATCTTCCGCAATGCCGGGGTATGGCGACGGGCTCGATACTTCAGTGCGGACCTGGATTGCAGTTCCGAAATACGCAACGTGCGTAACAACGTCGGGCTGCTGGATGGCTCGAGCCTGGGCAAGTTTCGACTCTATGGAGCGGATGCCCTCAAGGCATTGCAACGAGTCTATGTCTCGAACATCGAAGAAACCCGTGCAGGTCGCTGCAAGTACTCAGCGATGTGCAACGACACAGGGAATGTTGTCGATGACGGCGTCATAACCAGGATCGGCGACAATGATTACTACCTCACAACCACCTCCAATCGGGCCGGCATCACCATCGAATGGTTTCGCTATCACACGCGCTACGAGGATTGGGATTTCAAACTCCTCAATCTGACCGACTCGATGGGCTCAATCAATATCGCCGGTCCCAACGCACGCCGCTTGCTACAGAAGATTACAACGGATGATATGTCCAACGAAGTGTTCCCCTACATGGGCTACAAGGAGATTGTCGTTGGAGACGGAGTAAGGGCACGCTGCCTGCGACTGGGTTTTGTCGGAGAACTGTCGTTCGAGCTGCACGCTGCGGCCAGCTATTGCCAACACGTATGGGATCTGCTCTGGGAGGCGGGCCAGGAGTTCGACGCGCAGCCGTTCGGCATGGAAGCACAGAATTGCCTGAGAGCGGAAAAGGGCCATGTCATCGTCGGCACAGAGTCCGAGCAGCGCGTATCCCTGCTCGACATCGGCATGGGATTTCTGTGGGATCGTGATGATGTGACGTCGAACAAGGTAGGTGCTCCGGCTTTGCACGCCTGCGAGCAGCAGACGGGCCGTATGAAGCTCGTCGGTTTCCGAGTGGGTGACACAGGCGTAACGCCACAGGACGGTGATATCGTAGTGAATGGCGAGGACATCGTGGGCTACGTGTGTACAACACGTTTCAGCGAGTCGTTGCGCGGGCAGTACGGTATGGCACTTGTCAATGACGCTTGCGCAATCAAGGGCGCGGAAATCAGATTATGCCAGGCACTGGGCAAGCGTCACGACCAGTATACGGCGACGGTCGTGCCACCACATTTCTATGACCCTGACGGCGCACGACTGAGAATGTGAGCACTGCAATGAGCAGCCCGCACCGACAAAGCCCTGTTCACTTCGCTTGTGACGCGGCAGAAATGACGGTCTACGACGGCTGGGACGTCGTTGTCGAATTCGTAGATCAAGGCGAAGGGCCGTGGCTGGTTGACCTAAGCCATCTGCAACGATGGGACTTCCAGCATCTGGAACTGGATTCGTGCAGACCATTCGGAATGGATGTGCCAGCTGAGCCCGGGCAGGTCAACCTGCAAGACAAGAGAATGATCACTCGTATGAACCGGACTCAGGCGACAATCTGGGTTCTTGCCAGAAACGACTTATCTGAAAGGCCGGAAGCAGTGAACATCACGGAGCTGACGGACGCACATTGCATGCTGGCCGTACTGGGAAATGGCGCGCCGCGAGTCATGGAGCGCGTCAGCAATCTGGATTTGTTTCGGCCGGACCGGCAGATGCCTTTTCTGACCCAGGGCCCGGTCATGCACATTCCGTGTCAGGTCGTTACGGTTGACATGGATTGTGTGTTGATGACCTTTAGTCGCGGCTACGGGCAGTCCTTCGCGGACGCGATGCTGCACGCAGCATCTGGCCGCAGGCTCAGGCCCGGTGGAGAGGAAGTATTTACTCGATGGCTGTCACGAAAATGATCGGCCGCGGTGAGTCAGAATAGTCCTTCTCATCTCAACCTCTCAGGTCAGGTTGATCTAGAGCACTTTCTTAAGTCAGAATTAATTCTGCCCCATAGGCGATGACGCCAGATAGTCTGAATTGGAGCCTAATAAGACAAGGATTTTAGGGAGAGACCAGTATGACAGATGAGAGAAAACTCCCATCCAGGGCCCAGGTCGTTGTTATTGGCGGCGGCATCATCGGCTGTTCCATCGCCTATCATCTGGCAAAACGCGGCATTAGCGATGTGGTGCTGCTGGAACGTAAACAGCTTACCTGCGGCAGCACCTGGCATGCGCCCGGTCTTGTCAGCATGCTCTGGCCCACCCCTTATCTGACCAGTCTGGCCAAGTATAGCCACGAACTCTACGCCTCCCTGGAAGAGGAGACCGGGCAGGCCACGGGTTACCGACGCATCGGCAGTCTCTCCCTGGCCCGAACGCCTGAGCGCCTGGAAGAATTGCGCCGGACGGCCTCGATGGCCAGTGTTTTTGGGGTTGAATCGGAGATGATCGACAACGAACGCGTGGTCGAGCTTTACCCGGAGATCAATACCGATGGCATCGTGGGCGCTCTGCATATTCAGAAAGATGGTCAGACAAACCCCGTCGATACCACGATGGCGATGGCCAAGGGGGCTCGCATGCACGGGGCCCAGGTGCTGCAGGATGTCAAGGTGGAAGAGATCCTGGTCGAGGACGGTCGAGCGGTGGGAGTCAGGACCGAGCGGGGCTCGATAGCGGCCGATAAGGTAGTGCTGGCCGGGGGACTCTGGTCACGGGATATCGCCGCAAAAATAGGCGTCGATCTGCCGCTCTATGCGTGTGAACACTTCTATGTGGTGACGGACGACATAGACGGACTGGGCAGGCGTCCGGTGCTGCGAGATTTCGACAAGGGCGTCTACTTCAAGGAAGAAACCGGCAAGATGATCGTGGGCTGGTTCGAGCACAATGCCCGCGGTTGCTCCATGGATCGCATCCCCGAGGATTTCAGTTTCGACGAATTCCCCTGCGGCATCGACGATGTCGAAGAGTACCTGATGCGCGGAGTTGGGACCCAGCCCGTTCTTGAGCAAACGGGCATACGCACCTTCTTTAACGGCCCTGAGAGCTTCACTCCCGATAATCTGCATCTGCTGGGACCGACGCCCGAAGTGGACAACTTTTTTGTCGCCTGCGGCCTTAATTCCAAGGGCATTGGCGCCGGAGGCGGTGCCGGAAAATTGATGGCAGACTGGGTCATCGACGGCCACCCGTCGGGCGATATCTGGGAGTGCGACGTGCGCCGTCATCACCCGGTACAGCGCGAACAAGCTTATATCGAGGCGCGTATTCCTGAGGCTCTGGGTCACACCTACGCGATGCATTGGCCTTTCTACCAGTACAAGACTGCCCGCAACCGCATTCAATCGCCA
>Ga0255052_10000358_pt1 | contig 37023 bp, 28 predicted proteins | sample JV7_2_21_MG_FD_188632 | JGI IMG/M metagenome (GOLD analysis project Ga0255052, IMG submission 188632) | Seawater microbial communities from Jervis Inlet, British Columbia, Canada - JV7_2_21 | ecosystem: Environmental > Aquatic > Marine > Inlet | place: Canada: British Columbia | collected...
AGATTGAACAAAGAGAGAAAATAATGAATTTCGCTAAGTAGTCATTCCCTCGATATTACTTATCAGTTCTTTTGCCAGCGTCCTATCCCTTTGCCACACGCTGCATGAATCGATGAGAAAATGCATGAAGGCTTCGGGGAATACGATGTCCACATCGGGTTTCCGGGTCAGGTTGGTCCAGTGGCCCTGAATAGCCGCAGGCACCATGGAAAGCAAAAGCGCCGTCAAGTGAACACACCCGTTAATGCCGCCCACGGTTTTTTTAACCCGGGAGGTAAAACCCCGGATGATACTCAAGCCCTTAAGTTTATCTAGGCTGTTTTTGTTTTCAACACAGGTTTCGTAGGGCGTACACGGCATCTCCACCTCGATTTCCTCAATAGTCAAGGACTCACCTCCAATCCGCATCCTGACGACCATGTGGTGAACGATACCCGGCGGGAATTCATCCCCGACAAAGGTATACTGGGTTACAAAACGATCGTCTTTGAGCACCCCTTCCACCGCAATGCTCTCTTCATCGATCGTATAAATGGCCACCGAAATATTTCGGGTACGGATCTTTTCTCCCCTGCACTGTTCAATCAGACTCATCTTTGCAACTCCAATCTTTATAATTTCGGTAATTTCGATACCGCACTAAACTTTTCCATCAAATCACGCTGCTTCCGTGGAGAGCCTTAATCAGTTTCTCTGTTTAGTCGAGTTCCCCTGGGCCTGATCAATACCTGGTTGTTGGAATTAGGATCTTTCACACGAAAAAACATCGCTGTTTAAAATTTCTTCAGCACCCTTGACAATTCCATTAATCAGATCCTTCACATCGACTATTTTGTCTATGGCACTGACAGCCAGAGAGGCAGGAGCGGCCCTCAACACTTCTTCTGGCTCAAATGACTGCTCCCGGTCAGGGTCTTCCTTTAATAAAACCCTCTCAAGCTTGGTTCTCCATTCATCGTGGGGGATACTGCCTCTTTGCTTCATAACTTTTTTCAGCATACCAGGGTCAGGCGGAGTCAAGACTTTCCTTATCATCTTAGGATCATTCGGAGCGGTATCCACAAGAAACTGCTTATGCCGCATGGTGATCGGACATTCTTTGGTCCCCATAAAAGCCGTTCCCATATAAACGCCTTCTGCCCCCATGACGAGTGCGGCCAAAAAACCTCGTGCATCCCCGATTCCTCCGGCTGCAATGATAGGTATTTTTATTTGCTTTACCGCCCAGGTTATACTTGTTAGGGTTGGCAGCTGATCAACGCTTTTAAATCCGACGCCTTCCAGACCGACAATAACAACCGCATCTACCCCCCATTTTTCTGCAATGATCGCATGGTTAACGGTAGCAACCTTATGAATCCACTTAACGCCGGCTTCCTTTAAACGTTTCCCATGGTCGGTGGCCTTATAGGCGGCTGTCTCAACCACGGAAATTCCCTCCTCGATTGCCACTTCCCTCATTTTATCTATTTCAGGGCATATACCAATGCTGAGGTTAACTCCAATCGGTTTATCGGTTAAGGTTTTTGCCCTTCTAATATCCTCTCTCAATGCTTTTGGCGTCTTCAATGCGCCGGCTGTAATAATGCCCAGCCCCCCGGCCTCTGAAACCGGTACGGCTATCTTTGAGGTACCAAATCCTGCATAGGCACCCTGGATAATGGGATATCTTATACCTAACATTTCCGTTATTCTGGTTTTCCACTCCATCGTATCATCTCCCGGTATTTATTCTTAATTCAAGTTTCGCACCCCCAATGAAGCACGGCGCCGCATTTGGTGTTGCCTGATGCGATTTTCCTTAAAATATCCGGTGCGAAACTTGAGTTTTTAAATTGTGACCCGATATGACTGTTGCAAGGCAGGTATCATATCTGCAACCCTTCAGCAATGTTATTTTTATGCCGGTTATGAAGTGATTCCAATATAAAAGCTGTTGCGCATCGTCCAGTCGGCTTGGATTGCCATCTCGTTCCAATAATGATAAAAAAGCACCATGAAAATAAGTGTTGAATGTTATTCCGGGTATAGAGGGGAAGAAACCCCCCGTGCGGTGTGGATAGGGTCCAGAAAGATTGAAGTTATAGACATCCTTGATCGATGGCTCTCGCCGGACCACCGCTACTTTAAAATCCGTGGAAACGACCAGTCGGTCTATATCATTCGAAATGATTCAATAACTTTAGAATGGGACCTGACATATTATATGCAGGAAAATTCGGTTGCCGATTCTAGGAAAAATGATTAGAGGTTGTAAAGGACTGGGCGGAGGTGGTCGAAAAACTCAAATAGCGCAATATTCCAAGTTTGATATCCCCTTCATATCAACCCCATACGATAAATTGGACAATCTATCCGTTATGTGCTATATTGGCCCCTTCTTTTAAACAGCTAAAAATCAATTTACAACATAACCTCAACTTTCTACATTAAATTATGGGAAAAAGTTACCGGAAGGATCCGAAAATAAAGCCTCCGCAGGATTATTATATATCCGTGGGGATTTTTTTATTAAAGAGATGACCATGGTCGAGAAACGCGCCAAACGGAAACTCAGTGCCATCCTAAGTGCGGATGTTAAAGGCTATAGCCGTCTGATGAGAGAAGACGAGCTATCCACCGTCCGTACATTGGAGGCATACCGGCAGGTGATGACCGATGCCATCCTAAAATACCATGGACGAGTGGTGGACTCTCCCGGGGACAACCTGTTAGCAGAGTTTGCCAGCGTGGTGGATGCTGTAGAATCTGCGGTTGAAATTCAGAAGGAACTCGGGGTTAAAAACGCCGAGCTATCGGAAAGTCGCCGAATGGAGTTTCGAATCGGTATCAACCTCGGTGATGTTATCGAGGAGGGTGACCGTATCTATGGGGATGGTGTCAACATTGCGGCCCGAATAGAAGGCCTGGCTGAAGCGGGTGGCATATCCGTTTCAGGAACGGTCTTTGAGCACATTAAGGAAAAGCTAACGTTAGGATATGAGTATCAGGGCGATCAGACTGTCAAGAATATATCGCAGCCTGTGAAGGTATATCGAATTTTGACGGAGCTTGAAGCTATTGGCAAAGTGATCGGAGGAGAAAGGCCGAAGCCAGGAAAAAAAATGTGGGTACCCTTAGTTGCGGCGGCTGTTATCATCATTGTGGGAGGGATTACAGCTTGGCAGTTTTATTTCCGTCTTCCTTCGATTGAACCCGCCTCCGTGGAAAAGATGGCGTTCCCGCTTCCCGACAAACCTTCGATTGCGGTACTTCCATTTGATAACCTCAGTGGTGACCCCAAGCAGGAATATTTCAGCGATGGAATGACCGAGGATCTTATTACGGATTTATCTAAAATCTCCGGACTTTTCGTCATCGCTCGTAATTCGACGTTCCAATATAAGGGAAAATCTGTGGACGTGAAGACAATCAGCCGCGAGCTCGGAATCCGCTATGTCCTGGAAGGGAGTGTTCGCCGGGTTGAAGACAAAGTGCGCATTAACGCCCAGTTAATAGACGCAACGACAGGCGGCCATATATGGGCGGAACGTTATGACCGGGATCTGAAAGATATCTTTGCGTTGCAAGACGAGGTGACACGGAAGATAGTAGCCGCTCTGGCGGTGAGGTTGACCGAAGATGAACAAAATCGTCTTGTGCACAAATACACGAACGATATGGCGGCCTATGATTTCTTCCTGCAAGGGTTGGAGTATCTTAATCAACAATCGAAAAAAGGAAATCTTCAGGCGCGAAAAATGTTTGAGAAAGCAATTGAGCGGGATTCGAAGTTTGCGTTAGCCTATGCACTCAATGGTCGCACCCACCTTATGGAATGGACTATGGGGTGGAGCAGAGATCCTCGGTCCGTCGAGGGGGCATTTGAATTGGCAAAAAAGGCCATCGCCCTTGATGATTTGCTGCCGGCAGGGCACGGCCTGTTAGGCGACGTCTATCTGTGGAAAAAAAAATATGATCAGGCCATTGCGGAGCAAAAGAAGGCCGTCGCACTCGACCCAAATGATGCGGACGTGCTTGCGGGGCTTTCCGATGTTCTGTCATGGTCCGGGGAACCGGGGGAATCCGTTGGACTGGTGAAAAAAGCGATGCGTCTCAACCCCAGATATCCGATTTGGTATTTATGGGCCCTGGGACACGCCTATTTCCTGACGGGGCAGCATGATGCTGCGATTAAAACATTCAAAAAAGCCCTCAACCGCAATGTCAATTTTATGCCTGCTCACGTTTATTTGGCATCCATATATATTGAGCAGGGACGCGATGAGGAGGCCCGGACTGAAGCGGCGGAGGTCAATAGACTAAGCCCCCAGACCTCTTTGGAAGGCTGGAAGCAGCGGCTTCCCTATAAAGATCAATCGGTATTAGAGCGTCTAGTTGACAGTCTGCGCAAGGCGGGGCTGAAGTGAGAACCGAGCATATTAAGATTTTATCTGGTATATCCGGGATAGTTAAATTTCACACCAATACCTTCCGGGGTAACCCTAGTAATTTTGCCGGTTCTCTTCTCGCTTCCGAACTTTGGGGCTTCAATGGTCATTGAAATATCTCGCCCCTCATACCGATCGGAGAAGCGCCCCTTTGTTTTGATAAAGACCCCACAATCACTATTGTTTTCAATTGAGCCCCGATAGACACGACCCCTCACAACAAAGTCTACGACCCTTGGAACAGAGAGCCTTACACAATCTCTTTTTTCTTTAGTACTCATATTTCCTCCCTTGACTGAGAATCAGGCACTCACATTCTTTTTCTTCTTTCGCTTCCGGTGTTCCCTGAGGCAGGCCCTATCCTTTCGGACGAGAGCGCAAACTTTCTTATTATCACGCTCTTTACAGTTAACGTAATTATATAAGGGGCACTCCGGATATTGATTCGACATCCTTTGTTAAACTCCCCCTTGACATTCACATTGTGGTATTGTGTATTGGCTAAATGGAATTGATGCTCTCCATCAAACCCAATTTTTCAACCTTTTGTCGAAGCTTCTGGTCCTGCACCGACCAAGGGCTTTCCTTTATATGGTATCTCCTGAATGGTTTTTATTTTTTTTAAGGCGCTGGAACTTAACCCCTATTCCCTGAGGGCTAATCCGGACAATTTTGCCGATTCTATTTTCTTTTCCAAAAGAAGGGGACTGATATGTCATTGAAATGTTTTGCTCAATTGAAAATGATATTTCCGTTTCGACAAAAACACCACCTTTATTTACATTCCCAATCCTAATCCAGCCCTCTTTGTTTATGTTTTTAATCCGTCCCCGGTAAAGACGTTCCTGGACAATAAACTCTACGGGTATATCGACAGAGCGCCTGAAATGTTCTCTTTTCTCTTTGTCTATATGCAATTTCCCCCTCTTAGAATTGAGTACAACCGGCAGGTTTGGTTCCCTGTAAGTAGGTATATCAATAACCCTGTCCTGGGCTTTCTTCCGCTTTTCGATTAAAAACATACAAACGAGACATAAAAACGATACTAATAAATTCTGGTAAAGTGACAGGATTAAATCCTGGTAAATTCGAACCAATAAAATACCTTTAGGAAAATCATACAGCATTGCATATATGATAAAAATGGCTAGGGAAAGCTGAAAGAGCTGTAGTCTAACCTTCCTCATGGCACCCCCCCTTTGATCTTATCATGGCCATGTTGTTGTGTTTCTCTTTACGTTTTTAATGTCCGCAATCCCTTTTTTATGGACATTAAGCCCGAATATCGCTTAACAGGGTGTTAATTTTTCCCTCCGGAGTAAAAAAAAATATCAGGTTAATGCGTTTTATTGTGTGTCCAATTGATTTTAGTGGTGCGCCCGGCAAGATTCGAACTTGCGGCCTACGGATTCGTAGTCCGGCGCTCTATCCACTGAGCTACGGGCGCAATTTTTTATCACGCAGAGTCCTTTAACATCATTTTTCCTCATTTTCAATAAGTTCCGCAACCATTTTTTTTGTATATTTTTCTTATGAAAATTACTTCACATCACAAATTTTCACTAAAATTCATTAAAAACACGGGATTCCAACGATAAGGAAATGGTCTTATTATGAGATTCGCTATTGTTTCGGTCATAGCTCGTACACATACAACTTCTGGACATTCTTTTCAAAATCGGTTATCGTAAAATACGTCCGAAAAATTGTTGAAAAAACCAATTTACAACATTATCTCAACATTTCGGATCAAATTATGAGAAGAAATTGCCAGAAAAAGCCGTGAATAAAGCCTCCGTGGGATTATTATATATCCATGGGGGCTTTTTATTTGGGGAGAAAACCATGGCTGAAGAACGAGCCAAACGAAAACTGAGTGCCATTCTTAGCGCTGATGTCAAAGGCTATAGCAGCCTCATGGAGCATGATGAGTCCTTAACCGTCCAGACCTTAAAGGCCTATCGTGAGATAGTGACATCCCTTATCCAGGATTACCGAGGTCGGGTTGTGGATTCCCCGGGAGACAATATGTTGGCTGAGTTTGGCAGTGTGGTAGATGCCGTAGAAGGTGCTGTAAAAGTCCAACAGGAATTAAAAGAAAAAAATGCGGCGCTTCCTGAAAACCGTAAAATGGAATTTCGAATGGGGATTAATCTGGGAGATGTCATTGTTGACGGAGACAGGATTTACGGAGATGGACTCAATATAGCAGCTCGTTTAGAGGGCCTAGCTGAGGGCGGAGGCATCTGTATCTCAGGGACTGTCTATGAACATATAAAAAATAAACTTCATTTAGATTATGATTATCTGGGAAAACAACACGTTAAAAATATCATAGAGCCGATGCACGTTTATCAAATAAAGATGAATACCAAAACCACTTTTTTCGATCCGAACAAAAATGCCAAATTGCCTGATAAACCCTCTATAGCCGTATTGCCTTTCATAAATATGAGTGGTGATCCTGAGCAGACGTATTTTAGTGATGGCATAACCGAGGATCTCATTACTGATCTCTCCAGGGTATCAGGATTATTTGTAATTGCCCGCAACTCAGTTTTTACATATAAGGGAAAGCCCGTGAAGGTTCAGGAGGTGGGCCGTGAACTCGGTGTACGTTATGTGCTCGAAGGGAGTGTCCGCAAGTCGAATGGCAAAGTTCGCATTACAGCACAGTTGGTGGATGCAGCCACAGGTGGACATCTTTGGGCAGAGCGCTATGACCGGAGCCTGGAAGATATTTTTGCATTACAGGATGAAGTGACGAAAAGGATCGTGTCTGTTTTGGCGGTTAAACTGACCGAGGATGAACAAATATGCCGAGCGTGCAAATGCAAAGAAACATGCAATATGGAAGCCTATGATTATTACCTGAAGGGGTTAGAGCATTTTTCTCGCATCACCCGAGAGGCGAACCTTGATGCACGAAAGATGTTTGAAAAATCGATTGAAGTGGACCCTCAATATGCTCCGGCGATTTCCCAGCTGGGGGCGACCTATTTGTATGATTGGACTTATGGATGGAAGGATGATCTCCAGTTGTTAGAGAAAGCCTTCAACCTGGCACAACAAGCAATGACACTTGATGATTCTTTGTCAGATGCACACAGCTTACTAGGTTATGTATATTTGTGGAGAAGGGAACATCAGAAAGCTATTTCCGAAACCGAGAAAGCCATCGCTCTGGAACCTAATAATGCTGATTGGTTGGTTTGTCTGGGAGATATTCTAACGTGGGGCGAAAGGCAGGACAAAGCCCTTGGGCTGATAAAAAAGGCGATGCGGCTCAATCCAAAACATCCAGGTTCTTACCTGTGGAGCTTAGGTCATCCGTACTTCTTAATGAAGCAATATGAGGAAGCCATTTCATCCTTCAAAAGGGCCCTTAACATTAATCCTAATTATCATCCATCCCATTTTTATTTAGCCGCCAGTTATAGCGAACTTGGAAAAAATGAGGAAGCTAGAGCTCAAATTGCAGAACTATTGCACAAATGGCCGGTTGGTTGTTTGGAGGCTGCAAGGAAGCGATTACCATATAAAACCCAGACGACATTAAAGCGGGTTTTGAATGCGGTTAGTAACGCCGGATTGATGTAATCATAAATAAGGTTCTTCTCCAATTTAGTTGGAGAAGAGTGTCCAAGGATTCCAGGATAACGCCTGCTCAATTGAAGATTACCCATTTACTTTGCCTGAATTAACTACAACTAATCGGGAGATGATCCAATTTATTTAAAATTAGTTGTAGACATCCCTGAGTTCCTGCCGGATAGGGTAAATAGGGATTAGGGAATTTGTTATGGCATCATATAAAAACCAAGTTGCTTATCCCATCCGTTTTTATCGGTAAACTTGATTGCCACCGTCAAGTCCTTAACGTGTAGCACCACTGCTCTTTTACTGATTTCGGTTTTATCCGGATCATCCAGCCGGAATTTTACTTCGAGGGTGTCACCTTTTTTTAGATTATGGGGGTCCAGGCTGCTAAATTTCAGACCTTCCATGGAAATCTCTCCGACACGAAGGATACCCCGCTTTCGTGTTTTTTCACTGAAATGCTCTCCCGAAAGATTTACTTTTTTGCGGTAACATTTTCTAAATTCTATGACGCACTTGAATACTTCTCCGCAGATACACTTCACTTTCAGTGCTCGGTTGACTCCTTTGTAGGGAGTTGCATCAATCTTTTTTTTGAAATCACAACTGGGGCAAACGATCGTTGTTTGGTTGTTGGTATAGGCATAAAAGGTGAACAAGGGTGCGTCGACTTTGATTTCTTTCATGTCACTACCTCCTGTTTTTGGTTAAGACGATGTAGCAGTTGTCAAGCATATCTTCGTAACGGCGATTTCATTGGCCGCTAATCATCAGATCAACTTGCCGATAGACGAGCTTCACTTTGAAAATTTAGTCACATTGCCTTAAAATCAAAAACCCGCTTCCGAAATCGGAAAGCGGGCCAACTCTTTAATTCACCTAGCAACCCCGCTACCTTATCCATTCAAAACGGACTTAGGCCGGAAGCTTTGCGCCCCTTTTTTTCAAAAGGTTGGCCCCTCAGTATTTTTCTATAATCTTGAATCATATGAAATGTATCGGGAAAAGTCAAGAAAAAATATTCGGAATATATTCCACTTTACAGTACCTTTTTAATTCTGATCTATTTTTCCGTTTTAAGATCACACATTGCATTCCCCAATACATTCGTGATATAAATTTTATATACTCGGAAAAGCGTCTACACCTTAAAACCCGGGCATGCATGCGAGTTCCGGAATGCAAACATCTGTTTACCCAGACACATGGGTTATAAAGCGTGGATTATGATAAAAATTACACGCTTTTCTTACTTATAACAATTTTTTCATGGACCGAAACCATACAGAATTTATGAGGCTTGCATTAAACGAGGCCAAAAAAGCTGGACAGAAAGACGAAGTTCCTGTAGGAGCGGTCCTTGTTTCGGATTCGGGTCAAATCCTCTCTTTTGCCCACAATCAGGTGGAAAAGCTCTCTGATCCGACTGCCCATGCAGAGATACTCGCACTGCGCAGCGGTGCCCGAAAGGCTTTCAACTACCGGTTGTTAAACACCACGCTCTATGTTACCGTCGAGCCTTGTGTAATGTGTATGGGAGCGATCCTTCATGCCCGGGTGTCAAGGGTTGTGTTCGGCACATACGATCCAAAGTGGGGAGCAGCAGGTTCTTTGTACAACTTTTCAAAGGACGATAGGCTCAACCACCAATTGGAAATTGTGCATGGAGTCTGTTATGAAGAATGTAGAACCTTGATCCAGGATTTTTTTAGAACCCGGCGGATTGAACAAAAAAACAGCAAGTGAATACTCAAGTTTCGCACTCTTGATGGGGCATGGCGCCGCATCCGGTGAGTCTGTGTGAAAATGAAACAATCGCTTTTTTTAGATAAAAAAGGAGCAATAGGTGGCAAATATCATCGTCGTCGGCACCCAATGGGGGGATGAAGGCAAGGGGAAAATTGTAGATCTTTTGGCCGAATTTGCAGATATTGTGGTCCGATTTCAGGGCGGAAACAATGCCGGCCATACAATGGTCGTAAACAATGAACAGTTTATCTGTCATTTGATACCGTCGGGTATTTTACAAAATAAAACCTGCTTTATCGGGAACGGGGTGGTGGTGGACCCTGATGTACTGGTTGGCGAAATCGATTACTTAAACGACAAAGGATTTTCCGTTGATTCAAACAACTTGAAGATCAGCGAAAAAGCTCATCTGATTCTTCCTTATCATAAACAGATCGATATCGCCCGGGAAGAAAAGGATGGTGATAAAAAAATTGGGACTACCGGCCGGGGAATCGGACCTTCCTATGAAGACAAGGCCGCCCGTAGAGGGATACGGTTCGTTGATCTAATCGATGCTGATGTTTTTTGTGAAAAACTGAAAGACATCATAAAAGAAAAAAATTTTCACCTACAGCATTACCTTTATGCCGATCCATTAGATTCGGAAAAAATCATCGATCAGTACAGCGAATACGCAGAAAGGCTGGCGCCCTACGTGGCAGATATTTCTGTTGCGATCCATCGCGCCATTAAAAAAGGCAACCAGATCCTTTTTGAAGGCGCACAAGGCACCCATCTTGATATTGATCACGGCACCTATCCCTATGTCACCTCGTCAAACACGGTAGCAGGAAATGCATGTTGCGGTGCCGGGATCGGCCCCAAAGAGATCACGGGGGTCATGGGGATCGTAAAGGCATATACGACCCGTGTGGGCAGGGGCCCCTTTCCTACCGAGCTTTTTGATGAAACCGGAGATCTGATTCAAAAAAAGGGGGCGGAGTTCGGCGCTACTACCGGCAGACGACGCCGGTGCGGATGGCTCGACGCTGTTATTTTGAAAAATTCAATACGCTTAAATGGCTTGACCGGTCTTGGTATAACTAAATTGGATGTTTTGGGCGGTCTTGACACGCTTCATATTTGTACCGCTTATGAATACAACGGAAAGATTCTTCATGACTTTCCCACCGATTTAAAAACGCTTTCAGGCTGCAAGCCGATATACGAAACCCTCCAGGGATGGGCTGAAGATATCTCCAAAATCGACAAAATAGATGCCCTCCCAAAGACCACCCGAAACTATCTCGATAGAGTCGAGGCGCTCGCAGAAACACCGATAGACATCATATCGGTCGGCCCGGGAAGAGATGAGACAATAATGGTGAGAAATCCCTTTCTCTAAGTTTTCATTGACAAATAACCGATGGTGAAATAGAAACGTCGCTTGTGTCGGGACGTGGCTCAGCCTGGTAGAGCACAGCGTTCGGGACGCTGGGGTCGCTGGTTCAAATCCAGTCGTCCCGACCAAGCAATATCAATAGGTTACATGTTATTTCAATAAACCTGAATTTCCCGATTTTTGATCACCCAGGGTTACCAAATTCCACTCAAACTTTCTGAGAGGTCGCTCATGACGTTTGTAGTGAGATCGATCTGGGACATTGGAAAAATTTAGCTTTTCGAAGCTGGCGGACCACGTTATTGGCATCCGCCTGTTTTTTTGGAATTGGATAATATCAGTTAAAAGTGAAACTCCCCGCCTTAAAAGGCGAGCACTATGGCAAGAAGTTCTGCGGTATCTGTCATTTCTATCCACAGGAATGTCAGGCTATAAATCCATCAAATTTTGATCTGAATTTCGAAGATATCTCAGGTTTTTTAAAATCTGAGATACTCTCATAATATTGTAAACGAAGACATGGGCTCAACCGATGGGGTCGTTATTTTTGATGAAACCGGCTTCGTCAAAAAGGGCAATGACTCGGTCGGTGTCTCCAAGCAATACTGCGGCACCATCGGTAAGGTCGAAAACTGTCAGGTTGGCGTCTTTGCCGCCTATGCTTCGCCCAGCGGTTATTCACTGTTGGACAAACGCCTATTCATTCCGGAAAAATGGTTTACCGACGAATACAGACTGCGACGCAAGAAATGCAAATTATCCCAAACCGCAACCTTTAAAACCAAACCTCAACTGGCCGTCGAGATGCTGAATCAACTGGTAGAAGAAGCCACCGTACCTTTCAAGTATGTGACAGCTGATTCGTTATATGGAAACAGCAGCGAGTTTATCGATGCAGTCGAGTCTTACCCACAACTCACCTATTTTGTTGAAACACCTTGTGATACCCGCTGCTGGATCAAGCGACCCGTAATGCGAGAGAAAACGTACAAATATAAAGGTAAAATCCGCACTAAAACGATCCTCGAAAAGACCGCAAAAAAGCCGATCGAGGTCAAAATCCTGGCCAAAAGTATCAACGATTTTTTCTGGTACCGGCGCAAGGTGTCCGAAGGCACTAAAGGACCGATTGAATATGAATTCACCAAAAGACGGGTTGTGCTATCAAATGGCAACATGCCCCAAAAAACGGTTTGGCTGATCATTCGGCGCACCATTGAAAAAAAGCCGGTGTATAAATTCTTTTTGAGCAATGCCGGTGCAAGTGCAAGGCTAAAGCTATTTGTTTGGTTAAGCGGCATCCGTTGGGCTATCGAACAGTGCTTCGAAGAGACCAAGTCGGAGCTTGGCATGGATCACTACGAAGTCCGTAAATACCGTGGATGGAACCACCATATGATAACTTGTATGCTAGCGCATTTTTTTCTCTGGCACCTGAAAATCAGGTTGGGGAAAAAAAGCACCGTCTATTACGCTGTCGCAGCTTAGAATGCTCATAGAGGTGATATTTGGTTTTCTGGCAAGTACCGGAAATTGCGATTATCAAGGATTAGTGTCAAGTGGTTCTTCTATATTCCTTGACATTTCGAAAGGAAACCATTAAATACACCACACAGTGGTATGCTAACCTTCTAAAATAGGGGTAGCTATTATCGTGGCCAATCAGATCCAACAATCGATCGCCGTAAAAACCAGCCAGTCTTCGAGATCGGAAACCAAAAATGACTCTCCCTCTTCCGAAGCGCTCAAAGCGGTTCGGGGGTTTATGGCTGCATTTGCCAAAGCAGTAAAAAACTATTCCCTCTATCCTAAAACACACACCATTTCAGAAAATCTGGTGAGCGGTCTTAAAAATATCCTAACAAATATTTTTCAAACATCTCCTGATCTGAAACTTGACATTGAAAAAGAGAGGATCTGTTATAAAGGAATTGAGGTTTACCAGAGGAATGGCGGAGAGGATTATCTGATCACACCATTTTTCCGTGACGGAATCATCTGGATTGAATTCAGAAAGGGGATTACAACAGCCGAACTCTCCTTTCTGCTCAGTATGCTGAACGAGTATCGGACTTTACCGGATGAATCCGAGGGGGATTTGGTTACAGCGCTGTGGAAAAAAAATCTACCGCATATCCACTATGAAGCAGAAGACGTATTCTGGGAAACTGCGCCAAGGCTTGACTTTTCGCACTTTCGTACGTCTGAATCATCAAGTGAAAAATCACATGGGCCACCCGGTTTGAGGAACGGCAGCGCCGCTGGTAAACAGCAAGATAGAGCTGGAGATGATGGAATTCAATCAACGGTGAGCATTGTCTCGACAGAGGACAAGCGGAGCTTGATGCAGTTAACGCCCGGAGAAGCTGAAATTCTCCAAAAATTGATTATCGAAGAAGAACACCGAAACCGCAGCGAAGATGTCCTGGATGTGCTTTTGGTTATTTTGGAAGACGAGGATGAAAAAGAGGAGTTTAGCAATATCCTTGAGCTTTTGGTTCAGGAGTTTGAGAACATTCTGCTACACGGTGAATTTCAACTTGCCGTCAAGATCCTTGATTTTCTTAAAAAATTATCTGACGGTTACGCTGCAAAAAAGATCTGGCGAGATCCGCTGATCGATCAATATTTCGAATCAGTCTCAGATTCAGAGGTCCTGGAGGCTTTAGAGGCGTATCTACCAGATTTCAAATCTGAGGATGCCACCCGATTAAAAATATTTCGACAGGTTCTCCTGATGCTGCATCCAAAAGCAGTTCTCAGCTTGGGACCTCTTCTGTCTAAGATTTCATCAGCTGCCCTTCAGCGCCGGCTGATGGAGGCCATTGGAATTTTGTCAAAGCAGGATTTGAACCCTCTAAGCCAGTTGCTCAAAGAGCCGGATGGCGTTATGGTACAGCGACTTGTAACCATTATCGGACATCTGGACGGAAAAGATCCACACAGGCTACTGCATGATATGGCCCGTCACCCTTCACTTGACGTCCGTAGGGAAGCTCTAAACCAACTTCTTAAACGAAACGGCTGCGTGAAACGGTCTTTTTTCTTTTTGCTTGAAGATTCCAGTGATATCATCCGCCTCGAAATCCTAAGCCGCCTGGCCTCTGAACGAAATAAAACATCAGAAAATCCTTTACTGGAGTATCTCAAACAAAAAGCGTTTAAGATTTCAGATTATAACCATATTCTCGCCTGCTACACAGCTCTCGGAAAATGCGGTTCCTCACGTTCACTCCCTTTTTTAAAGGCGACACTGGAAGAATGGTCCTGGTGGGAAATCTTTAACATCCACGGATCGCCGCATCGACGGGGAGCAGCTGTGGCCTTGGCGGAACTAAAGATACCTGAGGCAGATAAAATCCTGCTGCAGGCGACACGCAGCTTCTTTCCGCACATCAAACGAGCAGCACGCAGTGCAATTTCAGGGAGACGACCGGAATGAATTCAGATAAGAAAACCAACGCTTTAAAGGAACATATGCAGCTTAGCGAAAACCTGCTTACGGCCTTCTACAAAATGGTGCAGGCTGTTCGAATCCATCGGGAGGACAATCAGCTGGTGATCCAAAGCGCTGAAAATTTCATTCATGCCGTCGATCGTTTCGGTGGTGACGAAAGCCATTTAACGATTCAAATTATTTCCGGACGCTTCTATATCCAGCAGGAAAAGCTTTTCCATCGTCGCAAAACCGCCAATCTAATCAACAATGCTATGGTCTACTTTGAGACGCGCGGCCTCCACGGTTTATCACTTTCTACCACGATTCAACGCAAGGATTTGAGTGAGGTGCTCCTCTTTACCCAGCTGATGAATCAGGCTGAATCCCGCAAAAATCCGTGCGACTGGCTCGAAGCGCAGATGAGCGATAACGGTTTGGATTGGATCAAAATAATTCCGGATCCGGGCGGCCCTCACAATTTGGACGGGACTGATTCGCTGACGATAACCATGGATAACATGGCCGCCGATCAAGAAGGCAAAGCAGTTAAAACCGCTGAAATAGCCTATGCCAGCTCTCTTGAGTCACTTAAAGAAGTTATCGGCAAGGTAACGGATAATCGGCCGGCGGGAATACGCAAAACTGTTCGAATTGTCCAGAAGACGGTTGATCTGGCGATCGATAAGCGGTCGGTTCTGTTGAAACTGAGCACATTAAGAGATCATGACGACTATACCTACACCCATTCGGTCAATGTGTCGATTCTTGCCCTGTGTCTGGGCCAGCACATCGGACTCACTAAGAACGCACTTGAAACATTGGGGATCTGCGGACTGTTCCATGACCTTGGCAAAGTCGATATCCCTTTAAAAATTCTCAACAAACAAGGAAAACTCACCGAGCATGAGTTTAAGGTGATCCAAAAGCACTCTCTGAACAGCGTTCGCCACATTGCAAAATTAAGGGCACCCCGAGAACTCAAATCCAAAATCATGCTGGCTCCTTTTGAACATCATTTAAAATACGACTTAAGCGGCTATCCACGATCCTGGCGCAGTGAACCGGTGAGTCTATTTGGAAGGATTCTGACCATTGCGGACGTGTTTGACGCCATCACATCAACCAGAGTATATCGATCCGAAGCAATAAGCCCGGACCAGGCTCTGAGAATGATAAGTGAAGGTGCCGGCAAAGATTTTGACCCGATTCTGCTTAAAGCCTTTATCAACATGCTCGGCGTTTATCCGGTCGGAACCCTGGTGGAGCTTAACACCGGAGAAATAGGACTTGTATCTGAAAACCCGGAACAAAGCGACGGCACTCATCCTCTGGTGACAATTTTGATCCCGGTAGATGGCCAAGGCTACACACGCGGTGAAACCGTGGACCTTTCTGAACGCGAAACGTCCGGCGGCAGGTATAGGCGCAGTATCTCAAAAACATACAATCCTATTCTGTTCGGTATCCAGCCATCTGAGTTCATCATTTAGCAGTTTCGCCGTAGATTTTATAACTGCCAAAACAACATATAATTGCATGTACCACAGGTTTTTAATCCGTTTTAAAACCTGATGTATTCCATACCTGTACGACATAAAATGGTGATTGACTGAGGAATTGTTCTGAGTCATCATCTACCTGTTTTTTCTACAAAAAGTGAAAGGAGGTAGTGATGAATCTTGAACAATTGTTTTCGGGAAAAAGTTTATTTAGCAATGCGCCATACCCCCCCAAGCCGATCTAAGTACCGCTTTTCTACGTAACCGACCTTTCCCCACATCGTGTTTCGAGAGCCAAGATTGAGCGTACTCTCAAAGAAATATCCAACCGCGGGTTGTGTGGCCAAGCGCAGGTTGCCGATTACCTACGCAGCAAGCTGCGGTGCAACTGCCGACCCAATAAGGCAACAGAAATAGCACTGTTGCTATCGTACAGAAGGGGTGTTTCTGTTAAATACTGCAGCTTAGATTTTTTCATTCTCCCCGGCGTAGTCAGGGGTTTAGCGCTAGAATTATTTCCATGAATGTGGATTCAATGGAAGATGCTCCATCACTATCAATAGTAGATTTTCTAAATCAGGTGGGAGCAAATGGCAGTGATAAAAACCAACTATTTCAAGCCCTTATTTTGTGCCGATTTGTCCTAAACCCAAGCATTAACTCTCCCCCAAAACCAAAGAAAAATCTCTTCAATCCCGATATTTCGTTTTTGGGTCTTGAACTTTCGGATTATTTTAACATTTGAATGCGATGCGCATTGCAATATAACCAGAATAGCATCGTACTTTAAGTATTCATTTTTATCTAATCGTAGTTCTTTCAATATTGAAAATATATAGAACCATTTAGGGTGAATTGATATAAAATCCGTTCGGTGTAAGAAGAAGAAATGCCATTAAAAACGCCATCTCTTGGTCGACTCTATCCGGCAGTTTTCCTAAGAATTCGATAGTATCGTCATAAAACCAATTCTGAAAACGTGTTTTTTGATAATTTAAAGACGCTTCAAGGATACCACGCTGTACCTCGCCACTGCGAATGGCATGAATCAGCCCTTTTTCATCCCGTGATGAGAATCGTTCCTGCCATTCTCGAATCAACTGGGAGGGTTCACGGTGCAGCATCCCCAAGTCCAAGTAAAATTTATCGAAAACACCCAGCAGGCGAGCAACAGAAAGAGATAATTCGTCTTTTGTCTGAGGAGGAATATCAAGCAGATATTTCTGAAGCAACATTTTATAATGTTGAGGGTTTCCCCAGAGCGAGATTGCTATAGCGCTTTCGATTAACACATAAGGATTTTCCGATTCCAGAAATTTCTTTTCTATTATTGGAAACGTACTTCGTTCATCAAATCTGACAAGCGCATGAACTGCAGCACCACTGGCTAGAAAATCTTCACTATCGATTGTCTTTCGAAGCAGCGGAACAGCTTCAATTACTTTCCAGCGACCGAGCCAATAAGCTGCCTGATGCGCTGTAGTGAATTGATTTATTTGCAAATCTCTTTCAAGAATTGAAATGAGGGTTTGGGTTGGCTTGGCACGATGAAGTGCGTTCAGCGCTCTTCGGCGGATAAAGAAACTGGGAGAATTTAGATAACGTTCCAGATCAGCCTGATAGATGCGTGAACCGGCATGCATCAATACCGATAGAGCTTTGCTTTCTTCGTTTTCACTTTGCACAGCAATAGCCCGTTTTACTGCATGAATGGCACGCCAGTCCCAAGGAGAAAAAAGAACACTGAGCGCATCTCTGATCCCCTGAGATTTCAGGTGGGGCAGTTTGATGAATACAATCGTTCGAACAATTAGCAGTAAGAGCAATCCTGCATAGAACCAACGAAAATGCAACAAAGAATCGGTATTAACGCCCGAAGTCAGTTTGACCCTTTCCAGCACCCACCCACCCAAACCGAGCGCCAGGCCACCAACGATGCCGCCAAGTGCACGGGTGACAATCCCGTGCGCAAGCTGATGGGCATGGGTGGTAATGCTGATAAAGTAGTGCTGCATGGCAGCGCTAAATGCGATATGTACATATCCGTTAATAAAAAACAGAGCACCAACTAAGATGGTCATAAAGGTTTTAGGCAGGAAAATTACCAAGACAACCCCGCCGATATCCAGAAAGCTGGTAAGCACCAACAGGGGACGGGAACCAAGCTGGTCCAGAAACAGGCCATAAGTGTAGGATGCTACAATGCCCCCCACTGTTGCCGCAAGGACAAAAAGCACTACATTTTGGTCGCCAAGGCCATATCCTTGCTTGGCAATCAGAATACCGAAGGCGTAAGTGACGCCTTGAGTGATAGGTATCCCCAGCATCATTGCCATGAACCACCTCCGACCCCTGGTGGCCAAACTCCACTTGAGCTCTTCCCAAAGCATAAAAGATGGCTTTTTTCGAAATAAACCAGATTCAGGAACTTTCCATAAAGCACCAGCGGCCGCCAGACCGCATACCATTCCAGCTGATAGCAGGATCTGATAGCGATAGAGGGGCGCCGCTGCCCCGAGAAAGAGAGCCATTCCGATTGTCATCAGAATAGATCCAAATTGGTGGATCTTAGATGAATTTGAAATTAGTTCGCCCCGGTCGCGTTCGGTGGTCAATTCAGTGACGATGCCCGTAAACGCCATCAAACCCCCTGCTCGACCCAGCATAAATCCTAGCGAACCAAAAAACATAAACCACAATGGTATATCCCCTCCAAACCGTTGTGTCCATGGGGCGATAATTATAAATACTGCAGAACAGCTTCGGATCACCCAGAACAAAACCGCTGTCCCTGTCACGCCGAATCTGGACACTGTGAAATAGCCCAATATCATCGCGGGCAATGTCACATATTGCAGAGATGCCACAATACCAATCCAGCTTTCTGAGGCTCCAAGACGTAATAGCAGAAGAATGACGACTCCTTCGCCTAGCGATGCCCACGAAAAAGAATTGAAAAATGCAAAGAGGTAATAGAAATGTTTTCCCTTAGCCCGTTGTTTAAGCGTGAGAGAATAATCAAATGATATTTCTTCAGACACTGCGAAAATTCCTTTTCCTGCTATGCGATGAGGACTCCGAAACCGGTCAGATCCAGGCATGTTTGATCGTTGTTTCAAATCTGTTCTAGGAAAAGCAAATACATCTGTCAAGAAAAGAAATCTGAAAAGCAAAAAATGCGCCGTGATTTATAGTTTTTTACATTGAAAGTTTTTAGAGTTGAATAGTGTAAGGTTTTTTTGATAATATTCGTTAGCAAGACAACCATAAATGGGAGATCGGCGAAGAATTATATTAGCCTTTTAAATGGTGCCTATTTCTGTTAATTAGCAGTGAATTTCAATATACCGGTTCTGAAAAGCCGATCCGCCCCTGCTTGCCAGATTTGACACCATTTTTTAAGATTATACACGCTGTTTAGGAAGGAACCCTGAAATGAACAAATTGATCGTATATTTCCGTGCTCCTGAAAAATTCATCACCCAGTTGAATGATATTTCAGATAAATTTAAAATAATTGTCTGTACGAAAGAAGATGAATTGAAATCCCATCTCCCGGAGACGGTGATTTTGATCACCCTTTTTTCCGGGCTGGATGAAAAAATGATTCGTCTTGCTTCGAGGCTCAAGTGGATCCAGGCTTTAACCGCAGGAGTTGATTTCTTTCCATTGGATGAGATCAAAAGGCAGGAAATTATTCTTACGAATGGTCGTGGGATTCACAAAATATACATTGCGGAATATGCCATAGCTGCGATGATCAACTTGGCCCGCAATTTTCATCTGATGTTTAGCAACCAGCTCCAAGGTAAATGGGATCGCTCTGTGCCTCAAGATGAGATTCACGGCAAAATTGCAGGTATTTTGGGTTTGGGCAGCATCGGGCATGAAATCGCTCGTAAAGCATCAATGCTGGGAATGCGTGTCATTGGTGTTAAATATAACCCCCACCCCCTCGAAGGTGTCGATCATGTTTATGGCCCGACGGAAATGGCAGAAGTCCTCAGACAAAGTGATTATGTGATTAATCTTTTGCCGGATACGCCAAAAACCAAAGGTCTGATCGATAAAACCTTTTTCGCCATGATGAACAAATCGGCCTGTTTTATCAATTTAGGACGGGGCTCTACCGTCAATCAAGACGACCTGATCAACGCCCTCAGGACGAAAACAATCCGCGCACTGGTCAGCGATGTGTATGAGGAGGAGCCATTGTCTGAAGACAACCCCTTGTGGAAGTTGGACAACGTGATTCTCACCCCACATATTTCCGGCGTCTCACCGAAATATCTCGAGCGGGCAATGGATATTATCCGGCACAACTTGAACGTTTACCTCAGCCGTTCCGGCGAGATGATGAATGTGGTGGATCTCACTCTGGGATATTAATCAGTGCCCATTCATAAATGGCCCTTTTCGCCCTGCTCGGCGTTCTCCGCGGGTTTTCGGTTCACTTGGCATGCCGGAGCAAAGGAGTAATTGAGTTGTGTCTTACCGTCATATACATTCATTTTTTATTGACTCAAGTTTCGCACCTGATATTTTAAGGAAAGTCGCATCTGGCATAGGGTAAAAAGAAATTTTTCTGGAAAAAATTGATAATGAGCGCTTTGACAACGGCACAAAACATTTTAAGAATTATCATTTCAGAAGCAACTGATATTACGATAGAAACCAGACCATCGCGTGCCTGTGCACGGTGATGACTTTATGGATACCGGTTCAAACTGATTGCCTCATTGTTTTTCCAAAAAATTTTATTTACCCCACACCAGATGCGGCACCGTGCCCCATTGGGGGTGCGAAACTTGAGTTATTGATTTTACAGAAACAATTGACTACAGTGAGCTTAATGTCTGTATTACAAATATGCAAAAGGGGATAAAAATTAATGAGGAATAAATCTCTAACGATTTTGTCGATTGTGTTGGTTTCGGTTTTTATTGGCTTGATTGTAAGTCCGGGTTTTGCCGCGGAAGATGTTATTCGGATAAGTAAGGCAAAAGTCGAAAAATTGATTGGCAATCCGAATGTTATTATTCTGGATGTCCGCTATAGCCAGCACTGGCAAAACAGCGAGTATAAAATTAAAGGCGCCGTCAGGAGGCGGCCGACGTTATTTGATTCCTGGGCCAATGAATTTCCACGGGATAAGTTACTGGTTTTATACTGAGCCTGACCCAATGAGGGTACCAGTGTCAGTTTGGCACAGAAACTATTAGGGGGTGAGTATTTGAAAGTCTATGCACTTACAGGGGGATGGAACGAGTGGTTAAAGGCCGGATATCCTGTTGAGAAGAAGTCACTCCTTCTATTATGATTCTGCTTGTGGAAATCCCCACCTGTTCCTTGCTTCCATCAGCAATTTTAAAATCTCCAAAAATGGCCTGTTATACTGCTTTTAAGGGCACGAATTTTAACATTAAATATAGACGATCAGCACAGCTTTAAAGCGGTGAATACAGACGACTAGCATGCGGTCAATTTTGTGTTCCCGGTAACCGCTGATTCTTCGGTATTGGATTGGAAAATTATTTTGTCTCGGGATCCGGGTCCCAACCATTCAACTATAAAGGAGGCGGCTATGAAAATTCTGAAAGTCAACATGACAGAAGGCAAAATTGAATCGATTCCTGTTCCCGAAGGTAAGGCGCTTGGAGGACGTGGAATGATCATTCACTTAATGAATGAGCACGGCTCAGCCACGGCCCATCCCTTTTCCTCTGAAGCTTTGTTCATCATAACGACCGGTATCCTGGGTGGAAGCGCTGCCCCCAATGCCCACCGGATTTCAGTGGGCGGAAAAAGTCCGATGACAGGGGGTATCAAGGAGGCCAATGCCGGTGGGAATGTCGGATTCAAGTTAGGCCGGTGCGGATTCCAGGCCATCATTGTAGAAGGGAAATCAGATGAATGGATGGTGTTGAAAGTGACGGCTGGCGGTGCAAGCATTGAACCTGCCGGGGACATCGTGGGCCTGAAAAACTATGATGCATGTGATAAGCTTCGTGGGCGATATGGGGATAAGATTGGCATCGCCATCATCGGTCGCGCGGGGGAGATGAAGATGGTCAACTCGACCGTGGCAATTACGGATCCCGAAAGCCGGCCTAGCCGCCACTGTGCTCGCGGCGGAATGGGAGCCGTTATGGGTGCCAAGGGCCTGAAGGCAGTAGTAGTGGACGACTCAAACGGTGAACTGCGCAAACCGGTAAATCAAGAGGCTTTTAAGGCTGCTGCCAAGGAATGCGCAGAAGCCATACGAACAGGGCCTTTTACCGAACCGTTTCATCAATTCGGTACACCCATGTTTGTTGACATCGACGATGAACGCGGAGCCTTCCCACACACAACCATCGTGCAGGTTCTTTTGAGCATAAGGATATGATCAATGCTAATAAACTCCAGGAGATAACCCAAGCCAGGGTTGGTAAGACCGGGGCCGGGCATAGCTGTATGCCGACGTGTGTTGTGAAGTGTTCCCCTGTGTTTTATGACAAGGACGGCCAGTATGTCACCAGCGGATTCGAGTATGAGACCATCGCCATGTTGGGGGCCAATTGCGGAATAACCGATCTGGATGCCATCGCTCGCATGGACCGGGCTTGTGATGAATATGGCTTCGATACTATTGAAATGGGTTGCACCATCGGTCTTTTAAACGATGCAGATCTTTTTGAATTCGGTGATGCAGCCAGGGCTGAAGCGCTTGTCCAGAAGGCCGCACAGGGAACTGATTTGGGGCGGATTGTTGGAAGCGGCACTGCTAATGCAGCAAAAATTTTAGGCATAGATCGCGTTCCGGTTTGCAAGGGCCAGGGAATCCCAGCCCATGCCGCTCGCACTTCCAAAGGGTGGGCGATAACCTATATTTCAAATCCCCAGGGTGCTGACCACACAGCCGGTGTGGTTATGGATGAGCCTCTTTCCAAAGAGGGCCAGGTAGAAAGAGGCCGGCAGTCACAAATCCTCATGACCGCTTTCGATTGTACCGGCCTTTGTATGTTCACCTTTCTGAATGAGTCTTTTGGGGTTCTTACCTCCATGATCAATAATCTTCTGGGATTGAATATATCTGAAGACGATTATGTGCAAATGGGAAAAGACGTTTTGAAAGCTGAAAGGGACTTCAACCTCCGTGCCGGTATCGGACCAGAAGCGGACAGACTGCCCGACTGGATGACCAAGGAGCCTCTGCCGCCCACAAACGAGGTTTTCGATGTACCGCAAAAGGAGATTGATGATTTCTGGAATTTCTAAAAAAGTCGTTGGAATAGGCGATCTCCACTACAAAAAAGACTCCTATGATTCGAGCGGTGCATGGAGGGATTTTATCATATGAAAATAAAAATTTAGAAAATAAAGAGCAATAAAAGACATGCAGATAGAGTTAAGAATCGCCTCAATCCTGCACAATAAGGTACCATCTTCCGAGAAAAATCTGGCTGAAGATAAATGGGAGCTGTTGGAAGGCACCAGGGTGGCCGATATGCTGCAAAAACTGAATTTAACCAACTCCCCCACTATTCTGGTGATCAACAACCGCCAAGTGAATAAGGAGACAATCTTGAAGGAGGGTGATGTCTTTCGGGTTTTCTCAGCGGTTAGTGGCGGCTAAACGAAATAGGTGAAAAGGTAAAAAATATGTATAAACCAGATCCGATATGCTGCCCATATTGCCAATGTACGGATATTACACACTCAAAGGATATAGAATTGATAGAGATCGGTGCCTCAGATTTCGAACAAAGCTGGGAAGAAATGCCGATAGATATCTGGACATGTTCAGAATGCCAACGCCGTTTTTTCGTGATGGGCTCCCATGAAGATGAAGATGCCAAGCCATCGGATTGATTTGTCGTACATGTTATTGATCTCCTAGAAAATATAAAACAATCATTCATTTTGAAAAATCCTGCCACCCCGAAGGTCGAAAGAAACAAATGGCACTTGCCGGAGGAACAATGGCCAAAGTTCAGGTTGCTCAAACTAGTGTACCTGAAGGATGGATTGACTTTGCGATCGGTCAGCCCCATGTAGACATCCTTCCTTTAGAGCAGATGACACAAGCAGCGGAGCATCGTTTTAAACAGGGCGACCGAAACATCCTGCAGTACGGTATGCAGCAGGGCAGCACCAATTTCAGGGCAACATTATCCCAGTTTCTGAGCAAGAAGTACAGCCTGGCTGTGGATCCGGATCATCTGTTAATTACCGCGGGGATCTCCCAGGCACTCGATCAAATATGCTCTCTTCACACCAAACCCGGCGATACGGTTATTGTTGAGGAGCCTTCATACTTTCTGGCCTTGCGCATTTTTGCCGACCATAAACTAAAAATCGTTGGGACACCCATCGATGAAAACGGATTGATCATGGAGGCTTTAGAAGAGCGGCTGGATAAACACAGGCCGATTTTTGTATATTCCATACCCACCTTTCACAATCCGGCCGGTTTTACCCTCTCAGGCGACCGGCGAGAAAAGCTGGTTCGTCTGAGTGAAAAACACGATTTTCTCATTGTTGCCGATGAAGTCTATCAGCTGCTGGCTTATACCGACACACCGCCATCCCCCATGGCCTACTACGATACATCAAAACGCGTTCTTTCATTGGGCTCTTTTTCAAAAATACTCGCTCCGGGCCTCCGTTTGGGATGGATACATGCCGACCCCTCCCTGCTAGAACCGTTTATCGTCTGCGGTCACCTCGATAGCGGCGGCGGACTGAATCCTTTTGTTTCAAGTATAGTGAACAGTGTGATCGAGCTTGGGATGCTGGAGGAATACCTGAATTTTTTGAAGACAACTTACCGCGAACGTGTGGTTGCCATGTGTGGCGCGCTTCGCAAGCACATACCCGCCCTCACATTCACAGAGCCTGGGGGCGGTTACTTTATTTGGTCTTATTTGTCGGATGGAACGGATGTTGAAGGTCTGCTTGTAAAGGCCAAAAAACACCGGGTCGGTTTCCAACCCGGTATCAAATTTTCAAGTATGGACGGCCTGCGTAATTATCTGCGGCTGAGTTTTGCCTTTTATGGGGTTGAGGATCTGCTGAAAGGGGTAGAGCGTCTATCCCGGGTGTTCATCTAACACCTTCATGAAACCGGCAAATTTTTCAATTTCGACATCAGGTTCACTGACCGGCCAAACGATAAAAGATACCCGATCCGATCGCCCACATCAGAACCGTTATCGTCAAAACCATGCAGCCGCCGGCCAGGATTTTGTGAAAGAGGTTCTCGGGTTTCCGCTCGTGGTATCCAAGGAGAAACCCGAGGATCACGCCGGCCGCAATGCCGCCGCCATGCCCCCAGTTATTGATCCTCGGAACGATAAAACCAAAAATAAATATACCGATCGTCCAGGCGCCGATCTGACGGTAAATGGTCTGTCCATATGTTCCACCCCGGCTTTTACCAAAGTAAAGGGTTGCACCGATCAAACTGGTCAATGCGGCTGAAGCGCCGATGGTAAAAGCTACACCCGCCAGATAAGAGACAAGAAATCCGATCGCACCCCCAAGGGTATAAAGTACAAACATTCGATAAACACCATATTCCTGAACCACCAGAGGCGCAATCTGTTTGAAGGCAAACATATTGAAGAAAATATGTAATATGTTGCCGTGAAGATAGTTGGCCGATATAAGGGTCCACCACCTGTTCAAAGCGTCAATCGGGATGGTCCCGGTTGCACCCAACAGTAAAAGGCTTTTATTTTCAGGGGATAAAAACGCCATGGGGTTAAACGTAAAGCGGGGCATCATCGGATTGAACAAAAGGGATATAACATAAAAGCCGATGTTGAAATAGAGGATTGTTTTGATAATCTGGTCCGGATCGTTAAATCCCCGGGTCCAAACATTGTTCTTCAGCCGTGATCCCGGACGGGCGATGCCGCAGTATGGGCAACGAGACTCATCCTTGCCTATCAATTTCCGGCAATTCGGACATAGGATCGCCGCTTTTTTTTGATCAGCCATGGTTTTCATCCTTAAAATCGATACGGAACATCCTTTCACCGACCCAACCCAGATACCATTACAGTTTCATGTTGTAAAGAAAACCCTTCATATGTTAAAAAAAATGAAGATAACGAAGACACGGCAATCCAAACTTACCCGAATATTTCAGAGGTTATATATGACGGAAATCAAAAGCACGTTAGACCTCGTAATGGAAAAAACAAGGCATCTTTCGTTCAGCGAACAGGAAAAACAGGAACAACATTTCCATGAATTTGCCAAGAGAATAAAGGGTCTGATACAGCAGTATCAGGACCAAAAATTGAGGGTAGAAAACTTGAAGATCGAATTGAGCGCCTTGCAAAAAACTTTCGGGTTGAAGTCGGAAGACATTATAAAAAGCGAAATCGTGGCCAGGCTTGACCTGCATCAGGATAACAGACCGCTTCTCACCCTGCTGCCTGATCTCTGCAGATCAGATGTTACACCGCTTGAATCCATAACCAAAGAGTACAAAGAGGCTGTTTATCAGATCACTCAAGCGAGGACAGCAAAAGTGAAACAGCATCTGGCTGAAAAGTACTTTATTGCAGGCGAGGCTGTTGTTCCCAACCTTGAAAATGATGAAGCGGGGATAAAAAAAATCCAACAGATGAGAGACAAATTTGACCGGCTTTTCACCCTAGAAAAATCGAGGCTGGCCGATTCGGTGGAAACTTAAAACTCAAGTTTCGCACCCTACATCTTACCAAGACTCGCTTTCGGCGTGGGGCGAATAAACTTTTTGCGAAATCATCAAACATATGAAAAATAGAACTGCTCCAAATGATCAAAATTGGCCCGCACCTCTTTTGCACCGGAAACCATGTCACCGTGACCCGGTAACAACCACTCGATTTCCAGCCCTTTCAGCCTTTTGATACTCTCTTTTAGCAGTGAGCCGTCTCCACCCGGAAGGTCGGTGCGCCCAACGCCGTCTTTAAAGATGAGATCACCGGTAAACAGCACCTTTTTGTCCGGCCAATAGAGCGAGACCGAACCCGGAGAATGGCCCGGTGTATGAAAGACCCTCAAATCCAGGCCGTTTATGGAAAAATCACCCTCTTTGATAAAAAAATCAGGCTTGAATTTATCCACATCGATCCGGGAATCGCCACATATTAGATTTTCCATGGATTTAACCAGTTTCCAATCCTTCTCATGCATGGCAAATTGAGATGCGGTTTCCCCAAACACCTGGACACCTTCGATATGGTCCGGGTGGGCATGGGTACAGATGATCACGCCAATGTCGCCAAGATCCCTTCCCAATCCCTCGAGTCCCTGCTGAACGTGCTGAAAAAGATGGGCATGCCCGGGATCGATGAGAACAGGTGTTTTGCCATCAATCAGGTAGGTATTGGCATTATTCTCAGTCATGGATTCCCAGATAAACCCATGAAGATTATTCAATATCTTCATAAAACCTTCCTTTCTCTATCACTGGTAACCCCCTAATTTATCTATTTATCTAAATCAAATGCGAGGACAATCTCCTCTCCCCAAATTTCATCGGAATTATTACAGCCAACATGCTCAGGATAAAAGCCACAGTGAACGATCCGATAATCCAGACCCACTCCAGAAGGGAGAGGGCACGTCCATGGATATCTGCCATAAACAGATTGTAAACCGGGCCTGCCTCAAGGATAATAACGGCAGCGATGAATACCGCGCTGAGCATCATAAAGACAAGCCCACCAAAACCGGTGACGGCCTGGCCCGGATTTTCGGATTTAAAATCCGGGTATGCGGCGCCAAGACCTACCCCCATGGAAACTACTCCAGGGACCATAAAGAAAAGCGTGACGACAGAGAGCGTCATCATGAAAGGCGTGACCTTAAGGAGTATATTGGTCCCGATGATCAGGATCTCCGAGAGAATCAGCAATGGGAAAAAATAGATAAAAAACTTGACCTTGAGATATGTTTTCAGTTTTATCGGTGTCGATCGCACCAGCCAGAAGGCCTCCTTTTCAATACTTACCCCCGGATAGGCAAAGCGGGCAGTGACGGCGATAAGGACAAAAGAAACCAGACCCATGTTCAGAAAAGATAAAAGATTCTGAAGGTAAACGGTTTCGATCGGAGACTTTTCAAGGGGAAGGACCCTGAAATTATATACATATATAAGAACAAGCGCTCCTATCAGAAAAATCTGGGACCACTGCGTCTGATCCCTGAAAAAAGTTCTGACCTCCTTTACTGCAAAGGCCCTAACCGGGCCGGATAAATAAGACCCAAAAGGAAGGTGATCCAAAATCCGTAGCTTAAAAAGTCTTCCCTGTGCGGTTTGAACCCTCGAAAGACCACGGAAATAAATATGATCGGCCATCAGGATAAGAGCAAAAATCACGGTAATGGCACCGCTCCAGGCAAGACCATTATGAAAGAGTACATCTGCAAAAGAATCCGAAAGCATGGCCCTCATACTATCAAACGCCCATGTGCTGGGAAGATACGGTAATGCCGGCGCTTTTAAGGCTTCGAGATAAACTAGGACAGTTACAAAAGCCTCGGGATCTACCAAACGCTCCGGTCTCAATACGCGAACCGCAATATAAAGGACTATAAAAAGAGATAGGCCAAGAAAGATAAATAAGCCCCGAATTCGGCTGGCAGGAAGAATCATAACCGCCAGCATGATCAAGAGGGCGCTGATCCCCGAGGCGATCATGGCCAGCGGAAAAAGGGTCAAGGCCATATTGATATAATAAAATAACCCGCTCTGATACACAATGCCGTATGAAATAAAAACAGGAAAAGTGTATAACATAACCATCCATGAGCTGTCGATGGTACTCTCGATCCATCGGGCGATAAAAATCTTGTAACCTGACACCGGTAGAGAATGGACCAGGGGTAGATCCTTACTCAGATACAATTTTGAGAGTGTGGTGAGGATACTACTGAAAATAAGAAGTGAAAAAATAATAATAAGCATCATGGAAAGTAGTTTAAACGCAATCAAATCACCGATTTCTTCTATCCCCTTAAAATACCTGAGAACTCGCAAAGAGATGATAAAAATACCACCCCAGAAAAGTGCGCCGATCCCTCCCAAAAAAACATGCTTTAAAACCTTGGCTTTTTCTCTTTTGGAAAATATCCGGCTGCGAAAAGACCAGACCCTGGGTTTCAATAAAGTGATAACATCATTCATTTTAAGCTCTTTCATTTTCCTGCGTCAGCCGCATGAACACCTGCTCAAGGCCGGCATCCATCACATCGACATGCTGCCTTAAATCTTCAATAGTTCCGGTAACGATAAGGCTTCCCTTGTTAATGATGCCGATACGGTCACACACATCTTCAGCAACGTTCAGGCTGTGGGTGGACATAAAGATTGTGACCCCCTCGGATGCTAGACTCCTAAAGAGTTCCTTCACCAATTTTATAGCCGCGGGATCAAGTCCCACCATCGGTTCATCGACGATGATCACTTCCGGATCGTGTAAAAGGGCTGCTGCCATAATCAGGCGCTGTTTCATTCCATGGGAATACGCTTCAATCAGTTCGTTCGACCAATCGCTGAGGGAGAACATATCCAACTTGTCTTGGGCCTTTTGAATAAATGCCTCATTATTCATTTCATAAAGATCTGCGGTGAAATTTAAAAACTCCATACCGGTTAGCTTTTCGTAAAGATAAGGTTGGTCCGGTATAAAGCCGATTTTGCTTTTTGCCCTTTCAGGTTCTGTTTTCATATTGACACCACAGATCAAAATAACGCCCGAGCTCGGTTCTATAATCCCCCCCATCATCTTGATCGTTGTGGTTTTTCCCGCGCCATTGGGACCGATAAACCCAAATACTTCACCTGCCTGAATATTGAGGGTCAAGTCATTAACCGCAACGGTTTTTGAATAATTTTTTGAGAGGTGCTGTAGTTCAATCATCCTATATACTTAATTATTTGTTTATCCCGTAGATTCTGAAAATCGCATTGGAACGAGATTTTTTTTTATTCCCGGCTTGTCCGGTTTGGGCTCAATAACGATCAACTTCACTTTTCCGACAACGCCGATCAAATCGAGTTGATTTTCCGGAATCCCACCTGAAAACCGGATATGGGTGATGTCAGCCGGAATTTGGCCAAAAAGTGAATCGGCTGTTACCCACTTGCCAACATACAAAAGATTCCATGCATGGTAATAAAACCGGCCGTTTAAATAGACCAACCCGGCCTCTATTCTGGCAGGTATGCCTGCCGCCCGAGATAGCGCAGCCAGAAGTATGGCATGTTCATTGCAGTCCCCTATCCGGTTTTCAAGTGTTGATAACGCATCTGGAACAGAAAGGACCGGGCGTTTTTCAATATTTTTATATATCCAAAAAAGAATTTTTTTTGCCTTTTCTACCGGTAAGTCAGCTTCGGATACAATTTTTTTGGCCAGGCCTCGGATCTTTTCATGATCAGACTGAATAAAAAGGGTAGGCTGCAAAAATCTGTTTTCAATATTTTTGGAGGTCTCTGTGCGCTCTGAAGATGTAAGTTCGACCTTCAAATCCGCCAAATCCTCCTTTTCAATGGTCAAGACTTGGCCCTCTAAACGCTGTCTTCCGCCGTCAAGATCCAAACGGTCGAATGAAATGCCCTCTATTTTAACTTTCAAATATTTAAGATTTTCCGGATGCTCAATGATGACATTGGATGGAACGGAAACCACCTCTGTCAAGTCCTGGCTCGCTTTTATCGGAAGGCCGAAGAGCGCATTGTGTCGGCTCGTTTTTTCAAGACTGATTCCCAAAAGACCTTCTTCTTTCAGGATCTCTCCATTTTCTCCTATCCAGGCCTTTTGCGTTGTCCCTTTAAAGGTCAGCAGCACCTTGGTTGCATCCTTCTTCCTTCCCATGTTCAGGACATCCTCTTTACCGGCGACCCGGACAACTACGGGCTCCTGTCCCATTGTTGCCGGATCAAAAACATTAAAAGTTCGTGTTTCTCCAGGCCTAAGACCTTCCGCGATAACCGCATCAGCTATTCCGGCCGCAAGGTATGGTTTTTCTTTGACCTTGATATCGTATTTCCTGCTGGACCCTGAACTTTGGGTTTGTATGGAAAGTATATTCTGAAAAAAGGTTCCTGTTACCGCAAACTCGAACCGGCCTGAGCTGATTTCAAAATCAAAAGAAGAAATGGATAAATCCGGATGAAGATCTGCCTGCGTTTTGAGATTCAAGTCCTGTACCATCCCCATGGTATTGATGCGCATATAGAGGGTTTCCCTAAGACGATATCCTTTGGATGTTTGTGAAATTGTCGAATGGGAATATCCTATTTTTCGGTCCTTATGGGAAATGTTCATCCAAGTGTCCCGCTCCGAGAGGGAGATAACAGATGAAAAAGAGGCAGTTTGGGAGGAAGGGAGCAATTTCCCGAACAGGTTGATACGAATCGATAAAAGCACCGTAAACACTAGTGCGAAGGCCACACCCGCCCGCCAGAAAAATTTCATTTTGTTATCGGCCATTAAAACCTTTATTTGAGGCGCCCGGATTTAAGATGCGGTCGCTATTTTGATCCAAATTGGATGCCCTGTGCCAATGGAAGTTCATGTGACCAGTTGATGGTACATGTCTGACGGCGCATATACGCTTTCCATGCATCAGATCCGGATTCCCGGCCACCACCCGTATCCTTTTCACCTCCGAAAGCGCCGCCGATTTCAGCCCCTGATGTACCAATATTCACATTGGCTATCCCGCAATCACTCCCTAGGTGGCTCAAAAAGATTTCTGCCTCCCTGAGATTATTGGTAAATATGGCCGAAGATAGTCCCTGTGGAACCGCATTGTGATAAAAAATAGCTTCATCAAGGGTCTTGTAACAAATCATATAAAGTATAGGGGCAAAGGTTTCTTCAGAAACAATTGAAGCGTCGGCGCTAATCTCGCAAATGCACGGTGTAACATAGGTTCCTCTGTCAAACGCTCCACCCGTTAGTACCTCACCACCATAAAGGATACGTCCCCCTTGTTCCTTTGCTTTCTCAAGGGCCGTCTGCATGGCATCTGCCGCTCCCCGGTCGATCAGCGGCCCCATCAAAACACCCTCTTTCAGAGGGTTTCCGATTTCAACCTGCTGGTACGCGGTAATTAAGGCATCGGTTAAATCGCTGTAAACATCTTCATGTACGATCACCCGGCGTGTGGTGGTACATCTTTGACCTGCGGTTCCCACTGCTCCAAAAACGATCGCCCGGGTCGCTATCTCCAGATTTGCATTTGGTGTAACGATAATCGCATTGTTTCCCCCGAGTTCTAAAATGGTTTTTCCCAGACGCTTTGCCACCGCTTTTGCCACATGTTTTCCCATGCCGGTGCTGCCGGTGGCTGAAATAAGGGGAACGCGTGAATCGTTAACCAACGCTTCGCCCACATCATCCCGTTCGCCGATCACCAGATTTAAAATCCCATTCGGAAGATTATTTTCCATTAACACCTTCCAGACGATTTTCATGGTTGCAATGGCAGAAAGAGGCGCCTTTGAAGAAGGTTTCCATACGACCGTATTTCCGGCAATGAGTGAAATCAACGCATTCCACGACCAAACCGCAACCGGAAAATTAAATGCCGTGATCACCCCCACCGGCCCCAGGGGATGCCATTGTTCATACATACGATGTTCAGGGCGTTCGCTGTGCATGGACAACCCATAAAGCATTCTGGATTGACCAACGGCAAAGTCCGCAATATCGATCATCTCCTGAACCTCACCCTCGCCTTCGGCCCGAATCTTTCCCACCTCCAGGCTTATCAGGGCGCCCAGCTCACGCTTGTACCGGCGCAGCGCCATACCGATTTGACGGACGATATCTCCCCTTTTGGGGGCAGGGACTCTTTGCCAATCAACAAAGGCCTCCGTGGCACTGTTTATCACAGCTTCATAGTCGTTAAGACCGGCGCAACGGATCTTTCCGATGCATTTGCCGTTGACAGGGGAAACAGACGCAAGCACGGGACCTTCACACGTCATCCAGGAACCGATGCCGGCTCCGGATTCTTCTTCCTGGAGATCTAATTTTCTTAAAATGGATTCCATTTTCTAAAAAACCTCCTCTGATATATCTCTCAACAACAGGCCGTTTCCCTGACAACATCATCAAAAATAGTTAAGCAGGTATTGATTTCGGTCCTGCTTACCGTAAGTGCCGGGCAAAACCGAATATTGTTTTCCCCACAACCCAAAAGGAGCAAACCTTTATGAAATGCTGCGTTGATAATTTTATCACGGCATTCCTTTGCCGGCACCTTGGTTTCACGGTCTTTAACCAATTCCACGCCCACCATCAAACCCTTTCCGCGAACATCCCCCATGCATTCATGCGATTGCTGTAGTTTCCGCAATTCGTTCATCAGGTAGTCGCCTTGAAGTGCAGCATTCGCCATCAAGGATTCAATTAATAGATCGATAGTCGCCAGGGCCGCCCGACAAGAAACCGGATTGCCACCGAATGTGGACGCATGGGATCCTGCTTCCCAATCCATAATCTCTCCACGTGCCACCAATGCGCCCAAAGGCATCCCGGATGCAATTCCCTTTGCCAACGCCATGATATCGGGAACCACACCAAAATGTTCCATTGCAAACATCTTTCCGGTTCGTCCCATACCGGATTGGACTTCATCGACCACATAGAGGATATCATATTTTTTTGCTATCTTGTGGAGTGAAATGTGAAACTCGGGAGGTGGCACGATATAACCGCCCTCTCCCTGAATCGGTTCTACGATGATGGCTGCGACCTCTTCCGGCGGCAAGGTTGTTCGGAAAAGCGTGTCCTCCACCCAATGAACACATGCCAGCCCACACGAGGGATAACAGAGATTATAGGGACACCGGTAACAGTAAGCATAGGGGATATGTGTGATCCCAGGCACCAGTGGATTATAGTGCTTTTTCTGAACCGTTTTACTTGCGGTGAGGGAAAGTGCCCCCATGGTCCTTCCATGAAATGCCCCGTAGAAAGCAATATTCAATTCCCGCCGGGTGTGCCAGCGCGCCAGCTTAAAGGCTGCTTCCACTGCCTCTGTCCCCGAATTTCCGAAGTAGACCTTTTTCCTCCCCCGGCCGGGCGTAAGGGACGCAAGCTTCTCTGCCAACAAAATTTGAGGCGTATAGTAAAAATCGGTTCCTGACATATGCAGCAGAAGATCCGCTTGTTTTTTAATGGCTCTAACCACCCGGGGATGGCAATGACCGGTGGCACAGACCGCTATGCCTGCTGTAAAATCTAGGAATCTATTGCCGTCTACATCTTCCAGCCAAAGGCCCCGGGCTTTTTCTACCACAAGCGGATAACTACGGGTGTATGAGGGCGAGACAACCCTTTTATCCATCTTAATCAGTTTTCGGGCACGCGGACCGGGAAGAGCGGTTTTGATTTCCGGGGATTTCATTCCGTCAGATCCTTCATAATTGTGATTCAACCATAAAATTGTAATTTTGTCTATTAAGAATCATATACCGCTTAATCGAAGCACCTTTCAGATTACAAAAGAAGGCCTTACCTCTATTGCGGTTGGGCCATTTTCTGCAACATTCATCATTTCTTGACAAACCTGAGATTTAAAAATAGATATGCAGGTATAACAACAGATAAGCCATACATCAATATCAGGTGTTCTTGAACGATTTCAGGCGCATCCAATGAAAAAAACATATCTTTTGCTTCCTGTTCTGATCCTAATTACCACCCTTTCCATGGCGGACATAAAGGGAGACTCTCCGGGGCAGAAAAAATTAAGAGCAGAGATGGTCCTGGACCAGATTCAACGTCGAGGCGTATCTGACAAAAAGGTCCTCGATGCGATGAACCAAGTCCCAAGACATCTTTTTGTTCCAAAGAAACTGACCCGCCGGGCGTATGCAGACCATCCCCTTCCGATCGGTGAAGGCCAGACGATCTCCCAACCGTATATCGTGGCTTTGATGACCGAAACTCTGACTCTGACCGAAAAAAATCGTGTCCTTGAAATTGGAACCGGTTCAGGTTACCAGGCCGCGATCCTTTCTAAAATAGCAAAGGAAGTTTTCACCATTGAAATCAAAGAAAAACTCCATAAAACCGCCACAAAAATTCTCCAATCACTTAATTTCAACACAATCAAAACCCGCCACGGGGACGGTTACTTCGGCTGGACCGAAGCCGCACCTTTTGACAGTATTATGATCACTGCAGCCGTGGACCACATCCCACCCCCACTGCTGAAACAATTAAAAAACGGTGGAAAACTCATCCTGCCGCTCGGGAATCCTTTCAGTTATCAAAATCTCGTTCTGGTTACCAAAAAGAATGACGATTATACGATAAAACAGATCACGGGCGTTCTTTTTGTCCCCCTGACAGGAAATGCCTTGAAAAACCGATGATTTTTCCAGCTGTTTTCCTTCTCTCCCTTTCTTCCCTTGCCTTTGAAGTCCTACTAACAAGGGTCTTTTCCATCAGCCAATGGAACCACCTCTCTTTCATGGTGATCAGCATCGCACTTTTTGGATTTGCCGCATCCGGGAGCTTTTTAAGTATCCTCGACACACGGGTAAAAGACCTCGGAAAACGGTTATCTTCAAGATCAGCGGTTAATATTTTCATTATATTATATACCTTCACCGCTATCGGATCTTTTTTAATATTAAACAGAATTCCTCTCGATTATTTCAGGCTCCCGCTCGAACCGATTCAGGGCCTATACCTACTGGCTGTTTATCTTTTTCTGGCGCTGCCATTCTTTTTAACCGGGTTTATCATCTCCGTTGCCTACTCCTTCAATCCTGAAAAGACAGGTTTTGTTTATTTTGCAAGTATGACCGGATCCGCTTGCGGCGCCATCATCCCGGCTCTATTTCTTCCGCTTTTGGGTGAAGGGCGGCTTATCATTCTATCAGCACTTATTCCGATAATGCTGATTTTCATTAAAAAAACAGACAAGGATTCGGATCGAACCAAAAGAGGTGTTTCCCAAGGTTCTTTTTTCTATAGAAAACGGGCCGGCGTTTTTCAGGTTTTGAGTTTTGGGATTGTACTGACAGCGGGTTTTCTCATATCCCCTAAAGGGGATAAAATAGTTAACGTCAACCCCTCCCCTTACAAAGCAAGTAGCCAGCTTCTCCAGTTTCCAAATACCCGCGTCATTGATACTGTTACCGGTATTAAGGGGAGAATCGACAGCATCAAAGGCCCGTCTATCCGATTTGCCCCCGGATTGAGCCTGAAGTATATCGAGACCATGCCCAGCCAATGGGCTGCCTTTAAGGATGGGGATCAGCCTTTTGCGCTTTACCGGTCACTTTCTCAAAAAGAAAGACAATTTTCCGGATTCATGCTCCAATATGTTGGATACCGACTCGCTTCAAAAAGAGATCGGGTTCTTCTGATTCAAAATGGCGGTGGATCCGCTATTATCTGCGCCCTGGCGGCGGATGCGAAAAGAATTACCATCGTTGAACAACATCCTGAACTGGCTCGGATTGTTCAACGCCATTATCAGCTTCCGGTCAGAAATCAAAACCCCAGATCCTTTCTCAGCCAATCTGACCAGCGGTTCCATATCATCCATGTGGAAGACTGGGGAACCTCGCTTCCAGGCACCGCCGCCCTCACCCAGCAATACCTTTTTACAGTTGAAGCGTTCACCGCATATCTGCGCCATCTGACTGAAAACGGCCTGATTATCATCTCGCGCAAACTGCTTTTGCCACCGGCCGATTCTATTCGCCTCTGGGCGGCGGCATATGAGAGCCTGAGATCTCTTGAAATAAAAAATCCGGAAACCCACATGGTGATGCTTCGAAACTGGGACACCTTCACCCTTATCGTCTCCGCACGTCCCATAAAAAATGTCGATGAGATAAAATTGTTTGCATCCCAAATGAACTTTGATCTTGTTTATATGCCGGAGATTTCAAAGGAG
>Ga0255052_10000359_pt1 | contig 37014 bp, 33 predicted proteins | sample JV7_2_21_MG_FD_188632 | JGI IMG/M metagenome (GOLD analysis project Ga0255052, IMG submission 188632) | Seawater microbial communities from Jervis Inlet, British Columbia, Canada - JV7_2_21 | ecosystem: Environmental > Aquatic > Marine > Inlet | place: Canada: British Columbia | collected...
TTGCGCGGTATCGACGGATTATGGCTGCCCATTTTTACCCACAGCCAGGCGAGTATCGGGGCCAGCGTAATGATGGCAACGGAGTTGATCGACTGGAACCACGCGACCGGGAATATCCAGTCGCCCATTGTGCGATCAACAATCTTGTCGGCGAGGAAGTTGAATGAGCTGCCGGCCTGCTCGAAGAACACCCAGAACATGATGTTGAAACCGAAGATCACCAGCATCGCGATGACTCTGTCGCGTGCTATCGAGCCTTCGCGGATTCCCTCGATCACCAACATGATCGCCGGGCCGATAAACAGCACCATGAGCAGTATCTGCAGCACCGTGGCATCGATTGTCAGCAGGAAATAAAACATCGGTATGCCGACGCCGGCACCGATCAGGAGCACCTTCAGGACACGGCCCAGGCCGGTCGCATCGGGATGCGGTGCGCCGATGCCCTTGAGCATCTTGCGGCCGAGCCAGAACCAGACAAGACTCAGTATCATGCCGAAGCCGGCAGCGATGAAGACGACCTTGTACGCTGGCATCCCGTTGTCACTGAAGTACTTCTGCGCGAGGATCTGGGTCACGATCGGCGCGATCATCGCACCGAGATTGATGCCCATATAGAAGATCGTGAACCCGGAATCGCGACGAATATCGCCTGTCGCATACAACTTGCCGACCAGGGTCGAAATGATCGGTTTGAACAGGCCGTTACCGACAATCACGGTGGCCAGGCCGAGCTTGAATATTTGCTCGTTCGGAATCGCGATCATGAACAGACCGGTCGCCATGATTACCGCACCCAGCAGAATCGAGCGCTGGAAGCCTATGATCTTGTCCGCGATATAGCCGCCGAAGATAGCGCCGGCATACACCAGGGCGAGGTACGCACCATACAATTCACTGGCAGGCTTTTCGCCCGTGGCGTCGCCGCCATAGAACTCGGCGACGATGTACAACACCATGGCCCAGCGAATTCCATAGAACGCAAAGCGTTCCCAGAACTCGGACATGAACAGCATCCACAGCGGTTTCGGGTGGCCCAGAAACTGCTTGAACTCGGGCGGTGGCGCCTCAGGCGTCGCGGGTATGTCAGTGCTGCTCATGCAAATCTCCCCCAATAGGCTTTATCGAACCGGTGGAGGTTCACAGATTGTGGCTGTCCCCGTCAACTGTAATTCGAGATCTTATGCACAACGGTTCTGTCAGGCGAAGCACTATCGCTGATTGTCGTCCTAATCGTCGTCGCTTATTTCAACGCGAATTCGCGCGATCGGCTCGAATCGCCCCAGCTGAGTATTGTGCAGACCCAAATAGACATAAAAGGTTTCGCTGGGCTCAGGCAGGCTGTCGTTGATCAAGGGGATATGCAGTGTCTCCGCCTCTTGTCCTGACGTGAAACCCTCCATGGGCTGCTCAAGAGGGATGTAGTCATTTTCGGCAACGGCCGTGTTGTCGCCTGTCCACCAAAAAACCGGGTCGGTCGTTGTTCCCGGATGTCTGCTGGCAATTCGTGCCGCACCGTCGCGTTCAGATACATAAACAACGGACTGGACCAGAGTGGATTCCGGCCCCGATCGCGACGATCCGTCAACGTCCGGCGCGCTGGCGACTTCATCGGCAGTGGTATCGCTATATGATATCGGTTCGGTGGTCTCTGAAATTGCCGGCTGTTCACCTGCTGGTTGTATCGTCGCCTCATCGATTGCGATAGCAGTACTCTCGCCGCTTGCGGCATCGCTGGCGATCGGGATTGGACTCGTTGTTTCGGTGCGTGGACCAATTTCAACAACAGGTTGAGTCGTAGGAGGCTCGCCATCAAGATACGAATCGACGTAGTCGATCAGCGGAACGACATCGATATGCGGCTGCCCATAGAAATACCAGGCGCCAAGTCCGGCAAGGACCATCACCAGAATGGGTGACGGCATCCGTCTCGTACGCTTGCCCTTCGCGCGGGCCAATTCGAGTGCATCTTCGCTTCGCGCAACCGGGACCCTTCGCGTGGCAGGTGCGGCGGGAGCGGGAGCCGGTCTGCTGCTGGAAGGCCCTGAGGATTCGCGCTTCGGCGTCACATCCTCCGACGGTCGCAAACGCTCTGTGCCCTTGACCCCGAATTCGCGAAGAAAATCGGCGAGCGCAGGCGCTCCCTGTTCGCTGTCGAATGACAATGCTTCACTAAGTGCATTCCACCGTTTCTCAGGAAGCGAATCGATACGAGTGGGCTCGAGCCCCGCATGGCGAGCATCGGCCAGGGCGTGGAAGTTAAATGGATGCTTTCCGGCCAACATCTCGTAGGCCAGGCACGCAAGCCCGTAAATATCGTCCGCGACGTCGCTGCGACTGAAGGGATCCCCGGAAGCGACGCCGCGGAGTATCGTTATTGCAGAGTCCAGCGGCACGATATCGAGCAGTCGGACTTCGAGATTCCCGGTAATGAAAACGTTCTCGGCGGTCAACCGGCCGTGCACTATCGAATTGGCATGAAGGAACTGGAGCGCGTCGCCAACAGCCCGAATGACGGGGATCGTCTCATCCAGTGGCAGCGTCGTACTGTCGTCCAGTATGAGGCGCAGCGATGCGCCGTCGAGGAAGTCCGTGACGAGGTACCCGAATTTCCCGTCGTGGTCGAAGTCCAGAAACGGGACAATATTCGGGTGAGGAGCGGCACGGAGTACGGTGTAGCCTAACTTGAGTTTGTTGAAGAGTCCCCGGTCCAGTGTGATCCTGTCCGGGAGCAACTGGATTGCCACGCGTCGCTCTATGCCGAGACCGCTGTGCCCTTCATCGACAGCCTCATAAATTTCCCCCAGCCGGCCGCGTCCGATCCGCTCGAGTAATCGATAGCGATCGGCTACCAGGCGTCGATCTATCTGATCTGTCTGCTGTTCGTGACCTAGCTTTGCTATTTTCACTGTAAGGTCTGCCTTGGTGTACTCAAGGCCAATGCGCTGCTCGAAGCGAGTTCGGGCGCGATACGGCAATGTAACTGTCTGGCGGAAGGCCCACCGTACCTTTTCAAGGTTGTTAGAGTACGGCATCGGCCTTAAACAAGGAGTCTAGCACCTCCACTGGATTCCCGTGAGAAACGGGCTACGGCCAACCCCCAACGAGAGGCCTTTTCATAGTCGATTCAGAGGCTTGCTACTAACGGCCGTGCAGGAACAACTTCCAGCCGTGTCGTAATTCGCTGCATCGCGGTGCCATCCCTGCTGACGACGTAGAACTACCTTTGCATGCTTCCACGCCGATTACATATCATTCCTTATCGCATTATTTGATGCGACTTGGAGCACGTGCGGTTTTGAGGAGTCATGGAAATCGAGCTGCGGACCACTCTCGCCGTAATTATCCTTGTCGCCTGTCGAATCGGGGCCGCGGCGGAGGAGCAATCGGGCCGGTGTAACGAGACGGGCCCGGATGCGCTAATTAGCTCACCTACAATAACCTTGTCTACTCTGAACGTCAGTCATGGCCGCAATACGGCGCTAAACCAGCTCTTCGTCAGCAAGAAACGCACTTACAGAAATCTCGACAGGATCGCAGCGTTTCTCGACAAGATCGACGCCAATTTCGTTGCGCTGCAGGAGGCAGATGCCGCATCGAAATGGAGCGGCACATTCGATCACGTCCAGTACCTTGTCGACAATACCCGATACAACTGCTTTATCCACGGGCGTCATGCCCGCAGTTGGTTGTATTCCTATGGCACGGCGCTCCTGTCGACGAGTGGTCTTGTCGATTCGAGATCCGTCGATTTCGAGCCGTCTCCGCCAACGACAACCAAGGGATTTGTCCAGGCGAAATTCGACTGGCACGTGGACGGCAAAATTGTTCCCGTTACGCTTGTGTCAGTGCATCTCGATTACTCGCGAAAGAAGGTCCGCGATTCACAAATTGAGGAGATGGTCGCCGCTCTCTCCGCTTTGAAATCTGAATTAATTATTCTGGGGGACCTGAACAGTCGCTGGTCAGACAAACGATCGCACGTTCGAGACCTGGCGGAAGGACTCGGACTCGAGGCGTACGATCCGGATGCTGCTGATCTGGGTACGTATAAGTCGACTACGGGCAAACGCCTCGATTGGATTTTGGTCTCTCCGCGACTAGAATTTGTTGAGTACAAGGTACCGCCGGACGTCGTCGCCGATCACCTGGCCGTGTATGCCGAGATCCGGTACCGAGGAGAATAAGAAGAAATGTTGGCTGCGCGCGTGAAATTGTCGGCACTGCTGATCATCGTCGTGGGTCTTTCAGCATGTGCAACGTATCAGGTTGCGCCGGACGACTGCCCTTCAGGTACGCAAAAACTCGAAGGATGTCCGCCGGTGGGCGCCATCGCCGATGCCGAGATCGCCGAGCTGTATGCCCAGCGCACCTGGGTGAAGTCTTCAGAACTCGAGATCGATCCGGTCGAGTTTGGCAGCAATGCAAAGATACCGATCAATAGTGTCCGCGCAAAATTCATCGGCTCCACAGATGCTGGTGCGCTGACTTCTTTGGCAGTGAAGATCTGGTTGATCGAGAACGCCGAGCACACCGTTGATGTCATGTACTACATCTTCAGGGACGATCTGGCGGGTCACGCGATACTCGGTGCGCTGTGCGATGCGGTACGGCGAGGCATCGACATACGGATCATGATCGACTCGCTCGGCTCTTCGAGCATGAAGAAGAAAAACCTGAAGGCCCTCGAAAGTTGCGCCATGGACGCTAGCTTTATCCGGAACGCCGACGGCGAAATAACTATCAACAAGGCGCGCGTGCAGCCAGTGATTTTCAATGCTACGTCAAAAATATTTGTCAATATCAATCGCCGTTCGCACGACAAACTGCTGGTCATTGACGGACATTTTTCCGACAAGTCTGCGGTCATCACGGGTGGCAGAAATGTGTCTTTGGACTATTACGGGCTCCTCGAAGACGGCTCACCGAACCCGCACACCTATCGTGACGCGGAGATCTTTCTGCGTGGTGGAGAGGCCGGCGCAACTGAAGAACACACGATCGGTAAGGTCTCAGAGATTTATTACTCGCTGCTGTTCCTTTTCAAGAATAACAAACGCCTGACGATGTCCCGGACGAGTGATCCGCGACAAGCCTATAGTGACGAACGGCAGAAGTTTCGTGATAGCTTGTCAGCTCTGAAGACGCTACCGCGATTCGAAAAATACTTCAGGACGATGTCGTACTACGCATCAGAGGATTTCCATGAGGCGGACGTACGATTGGTGCACGAGCTCGCTAATCTTACCAATAAGAAAGTCGTTTCCAACGCTGTTGAAAACGCAGATCTGAATCCGAATTCGATTATGACGAACCTTGCAAAGGCTCATGCTATGTCGTTCGAGACGGTGCAGATTGTATCGCCGTACATGTTCGCCGCACTGTACAAAGACAAAGACGGCAACGTGGTGCATGACGGGGCCCGCAACCTGCTCGACTGGTTGGAAAAACACCCGGACAGCACCATAGAAGTGGTTACCAACTCCGTTTTGACGGGGGATAATTTCTTCACGCAAGCTGTCATCGACATGGACATGGTTCCCCGCCTTCTAATGTCCGAAGAGATGCAGAAACAATGGCTCGCCAAACCTGAAAAAAGCGAACTGAATCCCGAGCTCGTGGAGAGCGAGGCCTGGATTGCCATGGTCAACCACCCACGCCTGAAGGTCTACGAGACCGGCAAGCTCGACGATGAGCTATTCGGCGGCGAATACCATCACTCCAAGTTGCACGCCAAGTACACCGTCAGTGATGACACCGGCTTCGTCGGAACTACCAATTTCGATTATCGTTCCATGCTGTACAACAACGAAATGGGTTTTCTCTTCCACAGCCAGGGGCTCGCCGATGACATCAGGGAGAATACCGTTTATCTCCTTAGCCTCTCGTACCGGTGGGGCTCCCCGGAGTGGCTGGAGCTACGCAGGCAGCTCATGGAGATGAAGGGCAGGAAAGCATCGACAACCCGGAAGCAAAGAACGATCTACAAGACGCTAAAGAACACTGGGCTGCAGTGGTTCTTCTGAGCGCTGGAAGGGCAGGCGAACGGGCCGCCACGCATGGGAGTGTGGTGTCGCGATGAACCGATTCAGGCGATTGCTCGAGCGCGAGGGGCCGGTCATTCTCGACGGTGGCCTGGCAACGCAGCTGGAATCCATGGGTTTGGATATCGGCGGCGATTTGTGGTCGGCGGCGTTGTTGGCCAGCAAGCCACGGGCAGTTATCGATTCCCATCGAGCGTATCTTGACGCTGGTGCCGAGTGCATCATCAGCGCCAGCTACCAGGCGAGCCGCGCCGGCTTCATGTCTCACGGTCACAGCGCGGAGGAGGCCGACCGCCTGATCGTCAGTGCCGTCGAGCTTGCCCGGATTGCGCGTGACGAATACCTGTCTGACAATCCCAATATTCAGTACGAGCCCATTGTTGCGGCGAGCGTGGGTCCCTATGGTGCGGCGATGCATGACGGTTCCGAGTACACCGGCAACTACGATGTTTCGGATCACGATCTTCGTCGTTTTCATTCATCGCGGTTGCAGCTACTCGATAGTTGCGGCGCGGACGTACTCGCTGTGGAGACGATTCCGAATTCTTGCGAGGCCAGAATCCTTTGTGATCTTCTCGAAGAGGTTGCGACACCCGCCTGGGTATCGTTTGCCTGTCGGGACGAACGGGACATCAGTGATGGCTCACGGCTCCGGGAGGGAGCGAGCCTGTTCTCGGATCATCCCTGCGTACTGGCGGTTGGTGTTAACTGCACACCGCCACACGTCATTTTGCAGCTGATCGAAGAAACAAAATTCGCGGCGCCTGATAAGGCAATCGTTGTCTATCCCAATTCCGGAGAAGCGTATCACGCCGAGGACAACAGCTGGTCCGGCCAGGCCTGCGATCTCGACAACGATTTCAACGTGAATACCTGGCAAGCAGCCGGTGCGATACTGATCGGCGGCTGCTGCCGCACTGGCCCGGAAGATATCGCACGGATCAGAAGCCGGCTGGCGGGCTAAAGGCCGGCCTCCAATAGTCTCGCCGCGATTCAGTCTCCAGCCAACTCGCGGAGGATGATGCTCCAGTGATCCAGGGCACCATAGAACCCATCGATGGGGGCTCGCTCGTTGAGTCCGTGAGCGAACATATCATTGGGGTTCATGAACATACCGCTGACCGCCCAGGTAGGAATGCCCGCTCTGCGAAAGTGCATGCCGTCAGTTCCGCCGGATTCCATGTAAGGCAGAATCTGCACGTCCGGATAACGGCCGTGCACCGCCTTGGCAACGGCTGCGCTTACGTCCTCCCTAAGCTCCGAAATTGGACTCTCGACAAAGTCACCCAGTATCACGAACTCGGCGGCATCGTTGCCAACAATGTCTTTCAGTTTTTGCTCGATCTCGGCTATTGCGACACCCGGGAAAATTCGACAGTTCACGGTCGCCGTGGCCGACTGCGGCAGGGCGTTTTGCGCATGTCCGGCAGATAACATGGTGACCACACAAGTGGTGCGGGTGGATCCAACATAGGAAGACTCCACGGCCAGCCTGTCCGCCGCCGACCGGTCCTCCGGATTGTCGGCGAAGCGACTCATGGCGGCGCCCAGTTCTCCCCCGAGGTTGGTACCAGTCACCCGGAAAAAGTCACGGGTCATCTGGCTCCAGCGCACCGGGAAACGATGTGCCTGGATTTCCTTTATCGCGTCGGCGAGTTCGTAAATGGCGTTGTCCGGTCGCGGTCTTGAGCTGTGGCCGCCGGGATTGCGGATGGTGATTTCCCATGACGCGAACGTCTTCTCCGCTGCCTGGATCTTGTAAGTGATTGCGTTGCCCTGCTTGTCGAGAGAGCCGCCACCGGCGTCCGAGTTGAGCGCAAATTCCGCTTCCGCAAGGTCGGGCCGTTCATTGGCGAGCATGCGAGTCGTGATCATGCCGTGCTCTTCGTCTCCCGAGAAGGCCAGTATCAGGTCCCGGCTTGGCACGAAACCCTCTTTCTTAAGGCGGATAAATGTCGAAGTGAGCTGGGCGATTCCAAACTTGTTATCGATGGCGCCGCGGGCATAGAAATATTTTTCATCCTGGGTGAGCTCGAATGGCGGGCGCACCCAGTCTTCAGCGTTCGCCTCCACTACGTCCATGTGGCCGAGCAGGAGTATCGGTTTCTTGTCCGAGCTCAAGCTTCCGCGGTAACGAGCGATGAGTGCCGCCGAGGGTGGTTTCAGCACGACTTCGACATCCCCAGGCGGGAAGCCGGCGGCAATCAATTCATCGGCAAGGTACTGTGCCACCTTGGGCGTATTGCCTTTGAGCTTCGAGGTGTCAACCTCGACGATCGTTCTGTAGATCTCCAGTGTCTTCCGTGCATGCTCGGAAGATCTGTCCTGCGCGAAGCTCATGGGAGCAATGCAAACAACGATCAAGGAGAGAATCAGCGTACGCATAAGGGTCATGCCTTTTAATGGGGCCGCCAGTATCTTGCGTCGCACTTGCGAATGCAATCGCCGCTCACGTTTGCGATAGAATCTGGCCGCGACCGCAATACATCAACTTGGCCTGCTGCAACGTCATGAAAAGAATCTTATTGGTACGGCACGACAAAATCGGAGACTTCGTACTGACGTGGCCCGCATTTTATCTGACCAGGATCGCGTTTCCGGATGCAACCATCGATGTATTCGTCGCACCCGAGATCGTACCGTTTGCCGAGCTGTGCCCCTATATTGACAACGTAATTGCTGACACCGGCGACGATCAGGCGATAACAGACGCAATCATCGCAGGCGATTACTCTGCCGCGATCGCTTTGCACTCACCCTGGCGCATATGCAAGATTTTCAGGGACGCGAAGGTCCCTTATACGTTGGGCCCCAAGCACAAGTGGTATCAGTACCTCTACAAGGACCGCGCCAGCGCAAAATACGAGAAAGGCGAGCCCTGCTGGCGGGGTAACTGCCTGATCGTCGAGCATTTCATCCGGCGCCAGGGGAAGGAGATACCGGCCATGCCGACGCGGCTCTGGGACAATTCACCCGAACGCGAGCACTGGCAAGACTATTACGGGCGGCACGGTGACGAAAAACTCATTTTTGTCCATGCGGGAACAGGTGGCTCGTCGGGCAGCCTGCCCATCGACGGCTTCAATCGACTGCTTACCCGGGCCCGGGAATCGAGCAGGGTCGCATTCAAGGTTGTCCTGACCTACTCCGGCGAGGAGAAGGCGTTGGTGACCGAACTCCGGGAACAACTCGTTGCGAATGGCGTCAACGCGGAACTAGCGAGGCCGCTGAACGATCTGGCCGAGTTTGCGCGCTCGCTGGTTGCGGCCGACATGTTCATTGCGGGCTCGACCGGCCCGCTGCATCTTGCCGGCCTGCATGACATTCCTACGGTCGGATTTTACGCGGGACGGCGTTCCCGCCCGGATATTCGCTGGCAAACGCTAACTCAGGCGAGCAAGCGCCTGTCGTTCACCCCCCCCATCGGCAGACGCACGGGCCGTGACATGTCTCTCATCGACGTTGAGAAAGCCGGTAGCGAAATCGCGGGCTTTCTGGATGCCCATTACTTAAACTAGCACGAGATCCCGAGTCTGGAATTCAAGACGGTTCGACAATGAAGAAAGCGATATTCACGCTCGCCATCGGCGACGAAAACCCGATGTACCAGGCTGCCCTGAAGACTTTTCAACGCTATGCTGACGGCGTTGAAGCCGACCTGGTCGTCGCCAGGGAGCTGCACTATCCGATTACGCTGGACGATCCCAGGCATACGGCGAGCCCGGCGTGGACCGAGAAGCTCTACATCGGGGAGCTGTTGAAGGACTACGACAGGGTTCTGTACCTCGACGCGGATATCCTGGTTGCGCCGCACGCCGAGAATATATTTGATGTTTATCCGGACCTGGAAACGCTATACGTTTTCAACGAAGGACAGCACCTCGAGCGCCAACATGTTATCGACAAAATAACGAACATCCTGGGTCCCCTGGACAACTGGCCGCACTTCAACAACCGTCCGGTGTATTACAACGTGGGTTGTATGCTGATCTCCAATCAATGCCCGTTGTTCGACATCGCCAACATGGATGATCTGCAAAAAATCTGTAACTTCATCCAATACTACGAGCAGACGTACTTCAATTACCTGATCCACCGTGACGGATTGAAGCACGAGGGCATTTCGGAAAGATTCAATCGTATGGACGTGCTGGGGAAAGAGGGCTACCTCGATGCCAGCTTCATTCATTATGCGGGCAGGGGCTATACGAACAGCACGCTCAAGCGCGAAGCGAGATTCATGAGCGATTATTGCGCATTGTTCGACGGAATTTTCGACGCGCAGGAGCTCCGTAGCGCCAACGAAGCCGGATGGAACCTGTTCATCGACAAAGCGACGAAGCGCTACAAGTTGCCTCGCGCGGTGATCGAGTTCCTGGCCCGGAAGTTCGTCGCCATCTGACGAGTATTGCTGAACGAGAGCGTCCGGATGCTCAATTACAAGGTATTCGTCATCAATCTCGCTCGCTCGCCGGAGCGGCTCGCGGCAATCGCGTCACAGCTCGATGCAATAGGCGTCCCGTTCGAGCGCATTGACGCTCTGGACGGCAAGACATTGTCGGATGAATTCATCGAGGAGGTGTCTCCTGCGCAGGTCGTCCGCAGTAGCTATCACAGGACGCTGAGCAGGGCGGAAGTGGCCTGCAGCCTGAGTCACAAAAGAGCGTGGCAACAGATCATTGTCGACGATCTGGATTTTGCGATCGTGCTCGAGGACGATGTCGAATTGCTCGATAACTTCAAGGGCGTTCTTACCTTGCTCTCGGAGTTACCGCATGGCGACTGGGACTTCATAAAGCTCTACGCATTGAGGCGTGGTGGCGGCAAGAACATCGCCAGGCGCTTCGACTTCAAGGGCCATACGTTCGTGACGTATCACCGCTATCCGTTGGGCTTTGTGGGCCAGGCCGTCAGCCGCCAGGGCGCGGAGTCGCTGACGAGAAGTCTGCCCTACGTTACGGAGCCCGTCGATGGCCAGCTGAAGTCCTGGTGGGAAACCGGCGTTTTTCCGTTCGGGCTGGTTCCCTACTGCGTCACGACCGACCTCGACGGCGTTTCGGATATCAATCCAGGCGGCAAGCTCGAGAAAATGCAGCAGAATCGTTACGTAAAGATCGTTAACAAGATACGCAGGGCATCCATGCGACTCTGGTGGACGCCGAAGCTGAACCGGAAGTTTCATGACTTCAAACAGAGCCTGAAGTAACGGTCCTGGTTGCCAATACCGTGTCTTCGCTCATCAGCCACAAGCAACTCGTCGACGCCAGGCGGATCCTGTACATGACGCACCTGGCTATCGGTGATTTCATTTACCAGGGCGTTTGGTTGAATGCCCTCAAGTCGAAGTATCCGCACCTGGCAATCGACATCTGGTTTGACGATTGTCGCAGAAAGCCGCACAGCTGGGCGGCCGGAAGGAACAAGACACTCGGCGAATGGCTACAGGCCGATGGCTCATTCGACACGATCTTCCCAATCGTGGCTAACCTGGAGGAACGCGAAGCGCAGATCCGCACAGCCGGCAGCAACGACTATGACCTGATTGTCTTCGTCGGCAAGAATCGCAGCGAGCAGTTCGCGAAAGTCGCCCGACAGATATCGTCCTCCGCTTTCGCCGTGGCAACGAAAAGCAAACCGTTTAACAATCCTCTCGCCAAGTGGTGGTATTTCAGGAAGCTCGACGGGCAGTTGTCTTTTGACGAGTACGCAAATCGGTACCAGCGCATTACGGAAATCTATGCCAACGTCTTCAGAAAGGTGTTTGGATTGACGACAGACGACGCCGGTGGAAGAGAGTCGCTCGCCATAAAGTACGACCCCGGGTACACGGTCAAGGCGAAGCGGTTCATTGCGTCATTCGGTGATGACGACAGTCAGCGATCTTTCGTCTTTCTCAATCACCTGTCGACAGCCGTGAGGAAAGACTATCCGTGGAAACAGCTGAGAGAAGTCATTCTCACTCTTAACGAGCGCTTCGACAGGCTTGCGTTCATCGTTAACAGCCCGCCTGACAAATTTGATGAGACCACCGCCCTGATCGAACAGGATGAGCAACTAAGCGCCATCGCGGTCAAGGCATTTACTGCAACTGACAGTTTCTTCGAGCTACCGGCCGTCATGGCCGAGTGCAGTATCACGATCAGCGTCGATACCGCCACATCGCACCTCTCCGCCTCGCTTGGCATACCCCAGGTCGCAATCATGGCGGATGATGTGAAGCTGTGGCAGCCACCCGGCGATAACCTGATACTCGAGGGTAACGGCAAAGCGAGCTTGATTACGCCCATTCAGATCGTCGAGGCGTTCGGCCAGTTGTATACGAGATGACCTGACGAGAAGGCAGGGCCGGCCGCTAAGAGACCAGCTTTTCTGCGTCCGCCATTAGCGAGTCCATTGCGGCCTGCGCTTCATCCCGGACATTCTCGAACTTGCTCGTCGGAAGCGTGCGCGGCACCTCGATGGGTTCACCAACGGCGAGTATGACGCGTGCGAAGGGCTTCGGGATCATGAAGCTGTCCCACGTACCCAAAACCCAGGCCCGGCTGGCCGCACAAACGATGGGCACGAGTGGTGCATCGCCCATTCGGGCCACCAGCACGGTGCCAGTCTTTATTTGCCACTTGGGTCCAAGCGGTCCATCTGACATCGTCACGATCGACACGCCACGCTTCATCAACGCGACCGCATCACGCAGTACCAGCGCGCCGGTTTCCTGTGCGGACCCGCGAATGACCTCCGCTCCCCAGGATCTGGCAATGTCAGCGGGCACTTCGCCGTCAACGGATGCCGAGATTACGATTCCTGCCTTGAACCCACGTCGTATCCAGTCACGGATCAGCCGCGAGCCCGCGAGCTGATGGCCATGCCAGTAGACTGGTACGTACGCCCGATCACAATCGGCCAGGATTCTGTCAGAAATGTCGTTGCCGATGGCCTTCTCGAAGCGATAGGTTGAGGTAAGCGCAAAAATGAACAGCCGCAGCAACGGCTTGCCGATCACGTAGGCAGCTCGCCGGCCGAACGACATACGCCGACCCGACCGCTTGCTGCGGCGCGTCTCGACGTCGGAGTAGTCAGGTTTCTCATTCATGGCGGGGGACTTATTGCGTGAATTCCTTTAGCTCCGCAATACGTTCCGCGACCGATTGCTTCTTTCTAAGAACCCAGAAAATATGTTTGCCGAACAGGGTTTGCGGTGCGAGATTGAGGTTCACACGATCCCAGAGTATGGATTTGCGCCGTTTTTCTTCCACGTGGGCATTTTTTCCACGGTAGGCGAAGTACGCGACTAACGATCCAAGGACGAGAAACGGGTACATCAATAAGCCGAGGACGATGGCGCTCGTACTCCTGGCCGTTGTACGGCGCTCGACGATTTCGAATCCGGTAATCGAGCAAACTGTTTGCAGGTGTTGCACGGTACTCAGGAACAGGTGCCCGAAATAGAGCCTGTCGGACGCCTTCTCCGTGAACCACAGGCTGTCAATCTCGGTGACAGGCATGCGTCGCATCGAGTCCGACTCGACCAGCGCCATCCATACCCTGCCGCGGGCATTGGACAAATTGGGCGTCGTAATAATAAGTGTGCCCCCTTGTTTCAGGGCCCTGTTGAATTCCCGAAAGATCGCCACCTTGTCCGGCATGTGCTCAATGCCTTCCTGGCAGATCAGGTAATCGGCATAGCCATCCTCGACTGGAACACCGTCATTAAGGTCCGCGTACTCGCCCTTGACGTCTTCCACCTTCGTGAATTCGGGGTACAGATCAAAGGCGCGAACCTGTGCGCCCCCCTTCGCGAACATGTAGCTCGCGCGACCTTCGCCCGAGGGTATGTCGATTGCCGTCTTGCCGCGCAGGTCCGGCAGGGATTCGATGTACGGCAAAACGTACCGATCAATGCTGCCCTTCGGTTTGATAGCTTGTTCCGGCACCTTGGATTCCAAAACAGGTCTGTCGGGAGGCTATTGTATGGATTTTCCGGCGATCGAGCCTGCTTTTGCCGAGAAAACTACGTCCTGGTTATCTTCGACCGCCGACAGGTCGGTGATCGCCTGCATGCCACTCTCTGTCAGGACATATATCTCGTCACGAGACTCCACATAGGACCTGATTGAATTCTGCGCACCAGCTTCGTACAGGGATTTGTTGTACTCGACACAAAAGTACGCTTCCAGGTCGGCGCACAAGCCTCGGAGCTCCAATACAATTTCTTCTTCCATGCCTTCGACATCGATCCAGAAGACGAGCATGTCGGGCTCGCCGCGGGTATCGAGCAGACCCGTTACAAAGTCGGAGGTTTTGACGACATCCAGCAGAACTTCTTCGCAATCGGCGCTTCCATCATCTCGCCTGGAGCCGCCCGGGTTGATGCGATTGAACAGGAATTTCTGTTGGCAATTCTCGGAGCCCAACGCCTTGTTGAAGACAATCGTGTTATCCCCACAGTCGTTCAGCGCTACGTTGGCAGACAATAATTCGTAGATCATCGGCACGGCTTCGATCGCAAACACTGTCGAGAACAGGCCTGACTTCGCGGCGTAGACGGTCTGCGTGCCAATATTTGCACCGATGTCAAAGAAGTAAAGTTTCTTGCCTTGCGCCCGCGCGGAAATGAACTCCAGGTAGTGGTTCAATTCGTCGTACTGCCAACTGCCTCTTTCAATCAGCGCGGCCCCGATCGTGAAATCAGTCGGCGCGTAAAGAAATCTGAGCCCGTTCTTGTCCTTCGCGACGTACGCGTAGACGTTTTCCTGCTGTCGCAGCCTGTGCCGAGCCTTCTTGAAAGCGCTCCTCTGCATCACGACATTGTCGATAAATCGATCTCTTGCTTGCTTCAGGCTGCGCAACAACTTCACTGATGGAATCTCTGACCCGCCACAGACGACCGTTCCACCAATAATACGAGAGTTCTGCTCGTTCGGCGCGCTTTCTCAGGCCGCCTTGAGGCTATGAGGCAATTCGAACTCGAATCGAGTGCCAGCGTCTGGTGCGCTGGTGACCGTGATGCGACTGTCGTGCAAGTCGAGGATGCGTTTGACGATTGCCAGTCCGAGCCCCGATGAGTCGGACCCTGCCTCTTCACCATCCAGTGCGCGATAAAACCGGTCGAATATTCTGGGTACGTCTTCTTCCGCAATGCCCGGGCCGTTGTCTGACACCGCGACAGCGACGGACCCTGATCGCTCCGTGATAGATATCGTGACTTCACCACCAGCGGGCACGAACTGAATTGCGTTGCGGACCAGGTTCTCTAGCACTCTCTGGATAAGCCCGATGTCACCCATTGTGTTCGCAGCTCGCGCATCGACCTCGATATGCAGGGTTATATTCTTTCTTTCCGACTCGAGTTGAAATTCATGTGCGATGTCCTGCACGAGTTCGGGAAGGGAGAAAGACTCGACGGTCGGGGTGACACTACCTGCGTCCAGTTTGGAGAGTTCGAACAGATCTCCGATGAGAGATCCCAGTCGAATCGTGTGCTTTTGTGCGATGTGCAGGTAACGATCGCGATCATCGGCAGACATTGAATCGCCTTTTACGATTAATGTTTCTATGTAGCCCTGCATTGCGGACAATGGCGTTCGCAGGTCATGAGAGATATTGGACACCAGCTCACGCCGCAGCCGATCGTTTTCTGTGAGCTGATCAAGTTGCTTGCGAATTTGTGCAGACATTTCGACGAACGCGCTAGACAGCTCGTCTATCTCGTCACCACTACCGTGGGCTAGCGGTATGCCTGGTTCAAGTTCAAACTTTGAATTAGTGACACGCTGAATTTCGCTGTTCAGACTCTTCAGACGACGTGTGAGCAGTGCGAAAACGAGCAGCCCAACGATTGCCGTAAACAACACGATTGCCCCAATTGCAAAAAGCGTAACCCGCGCGACATAGGAGTCACCAATATTGTTTGCAAGCGTTTCATAAGTCTGACCGCCGAGCACAACGTAGAGATAACCTTCTGTACCGATCTCGGATGTTACTGGCCATGCTGAGAATACTTTCTGCGTTGAGGCATTTCTCGGGTCGTCACCACGCAACGGAAATCGACTGTTGCCATCGATCAATGCAAGTATCGGTTGCAGGCCGACATTAGACTTGACGACGGTTTCTACCGGAAGGTTATGCCCCAAAATATTGCCGTCAATATCCAGCAGGTAGATCTCTGCCGTTGGGTTAATGACCATGGCGTGGCTGGCAAGATCGCGAAGGCTCTCAAGGTCGGGAATGCCGTTGCTAATGAGCTGCCGCTGATTGGTTACATACATCGCGATCGGTGCGTTTAGATGTTGCGATAGCTCCTCGTAATAGGCGCGAGTGTTGATGCGGTCGACCAGGAAAAACGCAGCCCCCATGCCGCCAACAATCAGGAATAGTGCTATGGAGAGTTTCGCGAAAAGCGTGTTCATGCAGCGTGTTCCGAAAATTTATAGCCGACGCCCCAGACGGTAACGATTACTTTAGGCTGTGATGGGTCGCCCTCGATTTTCGAGCGCAGACGATTGATATGGGAGTTGACGGTGTGTTCGTAACCCTCATGGCCGTAGCCCCAGACACGATCCAGCAATTCGGCGCGTCGAAATACACGACCTGGGTGGCGCGCGAAATATTCGAGCAGATCGAACTCGCGCGCCGTGAGGTCGACCGACTCTCCGGCCAATGTGACGTGACGCCGGGATGGATCGATACTGATAGCACCGGCCTGTATAGACTCATGGGCGGCCTCGATTGGCAGCACTGATTTTTGCAGGTTTTCAACGCGACGCAATATCGCACGAACTCGCGCGGCGAGTTCGAGCACGCTAAAGGGTTTGGTGAGATAGTCGTCTGCGCCGGTCTCGAGACCCAAAACGCGGTCGAGCTCTGCCGACTTCGAGGTGAGCATCAGAATCGGCTGATAGGAGCGTTCGCGACGCACCGCCCGGCAGATATCCAGACCATCGGGTCCGGGAAGGCGCAAGTCCAGAATAATCAGTGACCAATCCTGCATTAATGCCTGTCGCAAGCCTTCGTGACCATCGCTGGCGACGACCATCTCATCGCATAAGTCACTGACGTGAAGTACGACGAGATCGGCTATGTCCTGCTCGTCCTCAACGAGCAAAATCCGACGCGATTTCATCCCCACTACTCTCTTATCGCTGGAGTCTCGAGAATAGACCGAGAACTTCACGCAAATATCACAGGAATTGCCGGCGATTCATCCTTGAATGGCCGGCATGGGGATCTAATTGATGCGCTCGATGCGCACCTGGGCGACGGGATTGTCGAATCGATGTTGGCCGGTCAGGTCAGAAGCGGCGAAACCGTCGTCCTGGCTGACAACACCGCTGTGCATGGCGACACGATCGGCAATGTCATCGCGTACCGCATTAAAGCCTTCGCCACCACCGGCAGGGCCCGGTATATGAGCTGCTGCCTCGGTATTCGCCTCAGTGCCCGCATCGTAGACAACCGTGCGCCAGGACATACTGTCGCCCGGTTGCATGTCGCCGACCGGGGCTCCATTGGTGCCGGTTATTGCATCGTTGGTGTTTACGAGCATGGTGCTGAAGCTAACGCTGAGGCTTGGGAGGTCGCTCGCAAGCACCTGGATACTAATAGTCTCAGCACCAGCAGGACCAATTGGGGCGGCGCCCGACACGGTCATCATCACAGCTGCGTCAGCGTCGGCTTCGGCAATCAATGCCGTGTTGTCACCGCCTTCGGCCAGCGCCTCCAGCCCGGCTGTCGCCGCTGCGCCAACAGTGAACACCGAATAGCCGTCCTGGTGAGCAATCACTGCGACCGGGGACAACGGTTGACTGTTGCTTAGGTTGGTCACGGTGACATCAAAACTCGCCATCGCGGGCGGTGGTGGTGGCGGCGGTGGCGGGGGGATAGTGAATCCATTGTCGTCGCTGCTGCAGGCTGCCCCGAGCACGGCCGCGAGGCTGATCCCGAGCAGGCGATATGTGTTGCGTATTCTAGGATGCATTTCGATCCCCTTAGTTAACGGTGATCGTGACGCGAATCACCGGGTTCAACCAGCGGTGTACGCGGCTGTCGAGGTCGCTATTACCAGCAGCAGCATCTGTATCGCCTAGACTGCCGCGATGAATGTGCACGTTGGGATTGGCATCCACACCGGCAGCTCCTGTTCCGCCCGCACCTGCAAGGCCCCCGGGATCAGCAGGTATGCCCGCCGCGCCCGGAGCGCCGCCGCCGGTAATCAACTCGTCGTTGGCCTCGGTGCCTGCATCATATGCAGGCACATCGAAGACGTAGGTACCCGGTGCAGTGGGAATTTCGATGGCGTTCAAACCGGCGAATGCGTCGTTCGTGGGCAGCAACATAGCGACCGCGCTCAGGCGATCGTTCGATGTGCCGTCCGTATTCATATTGAATTGGATGCTAGTTGCCGGGGCGAGCAAACCGCCCGCGGGATTTTCGACGATAGTCGCACCCAGTGCCGTTACGTCAGTCACCAGGCCGGAGATGTTGCCGCCCTCGGCCATGGCTTGCAGGTTGGCCGATGCCGGCTGACCGGTCGAGAACAGGTTATTGCCGGCCGGATGTGCCGCAACAAGAAACGGTGTGAAGTAGATGGCGTTGCTGAGGTTAGTGATCTGCACGTCAAAATCGACGGCGTGGGCTGACGGTGCAGCCGATAACGAGGCCGCAAGCAATGCGGCGCAAAAGGTCTTGTTCATGAGTCAGGCTCCGTAGAAATTGGGTGATTTCAGACGGAACCAGCTTCGGGCAAATTTCTCACGCGGAGATCACGGCAAAGTCACTATTGTGTAATAAAAGCGTGGCGGGGCAGAGTATTCTGATAGATTTAGGCACGTGCATAGTCCGGCGACTGCCAAGTATGAAGCTACCTCGCCTTCGAACAATTCTGCTCACACTGTTTGTCCTGTTCGCGTTGTTGTACATCACGCTGGCCATCAAGCTTGCGTTTGATGATGATTCAATTGCGGCAAGCACGGAACAATCCACTACCCACGACACGATCGCGATATTTGGTGCGAGCGGAACGGCCGGTGACGGCGTATTGAAAGCCGCTCTGGCTGACCCTGATATCAGGAAGATCCATGTCATCACGCGACGAGCGACACCGCGCATCGAAGAGGGAGTCGCCTCGGGCAAGGTGCAGATGACTCTGCATATGGACTATCTCGATTACACAGCGATCCATGAGCAGATAGCAGAGGCGGAAGCGGTCTTCTGGGCCATCGGCACGAGCACCGTGGGAGTCGACGAACAAACCTACGGCATGATCCATGTCGATTTCCCGGTGCAGTTTGTTACCGAGTGGACCGGCGCAAGCGAAAAGTCTGATATTTCGTTCCACTACATCAGCTCCAGTGACATCTCGGCGGACTCGAGCATGATGTGGGCACGCGAAAAAGTGCGTGCGGAGAATTCACTATTCGAATTTGCCGAGGGGTCGAACCTAAAGGTGATCGCGTATCGGCCGGATTACATCGGGCCAACCAAAGAAGAGGCGCATATCGGGCAGAATCTCCTGTACTGGTTCTTTGCACCCGTTAACTCGGCGGTGAGGGCAACGCAGATCGGTCAGGCGATGATCGAGGTGACAGCACGCGGCAACGAATTCGAGAACGGAGACAAGCTCTCGACCGGCAGAATCGTTCGTTACAGCGATGCGTACGAGCGGCGCCAGAATTCCGGCAGACAATAGGGGTTCCGACGAAGGCGCCCGTCTATTCAATTACAAACTCCGCATTGATGCTGTCCAGGATATCCAGCGGTGCAAGTGTGGCGTCAAAGTCGGTAATGACGTGCCACGTGCCCTCTTCCTTCAGGAACACCCACGAAAACTTCTGCAGCTGTTCCATCGACTCGCCGTCCGAGCTCCGCATGGTTGATTGCAGGTAGCCGATATCGTTGGCCATCTCTTCGGATACGATTCGACGCACGACATATACTTTGCCCTCGAATTCGATCCGCCCTGAATTGACCATCTCAGCCATCGGCGCAATATTCGTTGCGAGGAAAGTCGGCTTGCAGATGGCTATGTGTCCTGATAATGCCAAAATATCGAAAATATTGGTGTCCACTTCGATCTCCCCAAAATGTTGCCGGTTCGGGATACGTACAAGCCGAATTGCCGCTTGGCCCGAGCTTGATTACTGTGAGCCGGCTAGGAGAAACCCATGCCTATCGGAACGCCCTTTCATCCGCGGACTTCAGAGCTATGCACCAGCCTCTTTTATAAGGACTGGGCGGGCTACCATACGGTCTGTTCGTACGACACCTGTCACGAGCGCGAGTACTACGCGCTTCGAAACGCCGCCGGCCTGATCGATGTAAGCCCTCTCTATAAATATGATGTTTGCGGCAAGGACGCAGCCGCATTCCTTTCGCGCGTGATGTCCAGGAATGTCAACAATCTCGAGGTCGGTCGCTGCACTTACCTTTGCTGGTGCGATGACCACGGCAAAGTGCTCGACGACGGCACGGTATCTCGGCTGGGCAATACTAACTTTCGCGTTACTGCGGCTGAGCCCACGCTTTCATGGCTTCTGCGTCTGTCGCGCAGGTTCGATGTCACGATCGAGGACAGTACCGACAGGATCGGGACTCTTTCGCTCCAGGGTCCGAATTCTCGTGAAATCCTGAAAAACATCTGCGATGCGGACATGGACGGTCTCCGTTACTTCGGGCTGACGAAAGCGAAACTCGATGACGTCAATGTTGTCCTTTCCCGAACCGGCTACACCGGCGACCTCGGATACGAGATTTGGGTAGAGCGTGAACAGGCCCTCAAAGTCTATGACGCCATCATGGCCGCCGGACGCGAATACAGAATTCAGCCTGTTGGCCTTGACGCGATGGACGTCACGCGCATCGAAGCGGGCTACATCATGAATGGTGTCGACTACTTCAGCGCAAACGCTTGCAGTATTGAATCCCGCAAATCGACTCCGTATGAAATTGGACTCGGCTGGACCGTCGACCTCGATCGCGACCCGTTTATCGGTCAGGACGCCCTAAAAGCTGAAAAGGCAAATGGCTCGGAGTGGGCAACCGTCGGGCTCGTATACGACTGGCCGGCTTTTGAGCGCTTGTTTGACGAATTTGGATTGCCACCCCAGTTGCCGGGCGGCGCATGGCGCACCCCAGTCCCCGTCTACAACAGGAAAGGGCTGCAGGTTGGACAGGGCACCAGTGGCGCGTGGTCCGCAGTCCTGAAAGACAACCTGGCGTTGGCGACCATCAAGTCTGCCTACGCGAAGCCGGGCACGATCCTGCAGATTGAGGTCACTGTCGAATTCGAGCGTCGACGAGTACCGGCTATCGTTACAAAAACCCCGTTTTACGATCCCCCGAGAAAGAAGGCGTGAGAGCGGTGATGAAATTCAATAACAAGCCAGCTCGCTCGCGTTACGACGTTGTCGTTGTTGGCGGTGGGCACAATGGACTCACGTGTGCGGCCTACCTTGCAAAAGCCGGCAAGAGCGTCCTGGTTCTCGAAAAGCGCCCGGTCGTTGGTGGTTCTGCAGTCAGCGAAGAGATCTTCCCCGGGTTCACCTTTACGGTGTGCTCTTATGTCGTGAGCTTGTTCCGTCCGCATATCATGCGGGACCTGGAACTGGCGCGGCACGGTCTCGAGATCATCCCACTCGAGGCCTCGTTTTCACCGCTTCCCAATGGCGACTCGCTTTGCCGCTGGGGAGATGCGCACAGGACGCGCCGCGAGATTGCGCGCTTTTCTGCCAAAGACGCCGAAGTCTACCCGGAATTTTCGCTGGCGATGTCGCAACTTGCGCGTTTCACGAAGTCGATCATCGATAACCCGGCGCCGAACCCGGCATCGCTGAAGCCAGGCGAGCTTGTCCAGGCACTACGTGCCAGCCAGGGCCTAAGAGAGGCGAACCCTGATCAACGCTTCACATATATGAAGCTGCTAACAATGAGTGCCGCAGACTTCCTCGACCAGTGGTTCGAGAGCGATGTGCTCAAGGCACCGATGAGCGTCAGCGGCATTATTGGCACCTTCCTGGGCGTACGTTCACCAGGAACTGCTTACGTATTGCTACATCACTATATGGGTGAGATCGATGGCGCGATGCGAGCGTGGGGTTTCGCAAAGGGTGGCACCGGCGGTATCAGTAACGCAATCGCGAGGTCCGCGCAGTCTTATGGGGCGGAGATCATTACCGAGGCCCCGGTTGGTAACGTCATCATCAAGAACGGCAAGGCAGTTGGTGTCGCGCTGGAAAACGGTGACGAGATTCGAGCCGACACGGTCGTATCGGGGCTCGATCCGCGTCGAACCTACCTGGGGCTCGTGGGTGAAGAGAACCTCGATCGTGAACTCACCACACAACTGAGCCACTACAAGTTCCGCGGCAGCTCCGGAAAAGTAAATCTGGCTGTCGACAGGCTACCCGAATTTTCCAGCCGTCCAGGCGATGGGCCACACCTCTACGGCGATGTCGCTATTGCGCCGAGCATTCAATACCTCGAGAAGGCTTACGACCAGGCGAAGTACGGCGATTTTTCGGAGCGGCCCTACATAAATATGGTCATCCCCACGCTCCTCGACCCGACTATGGCCCCGCCTGGCAAGCACGTCATCAGCTGCTTTGTTCAATACGCACCTTATGACATCAAGGAAGGCGCACCGAACTGGCCGCAGCAACGCGAAGCGTTTGGCGATGCTGTCATTGACACGCTCGAGGAATACATTCCGGACATCAAAGAGACGATTCTTCATCGTCAAGTGTTAACACCCTGGGATCTCGAACAGGAATACGGCCTGACTGAGGGCAATATCTTCCACGGTGAGCTGTCGCTCGAGCAATTACTCTATTTGCGGCCGGCAGCCGGTTGGGCGAAATACAAAACGCCTGTCCAGGACCTTTGGATGTGTGCATCAGGAACTCATCCCGGTGGCGGCATCATGGGTGCTTCGGGTGAACTGGCAGCGAAAGCCATTCTTCGGCGGAAAGCAGCATGAGCAAACGGTATGACGTGGTAGTAATTGGCGGTGGTCATAATGGCCTCACCACCGCTTGCCTCATGGCAATGAAGGGCGAGCGTGTCGCGCTCGTTGAGAAGCGTGATTTACTCGGTGGACTGGCAGAATCAGTCGAGTTTGCGCCAGGGTTCAACAGCGCTGGCGTCTGGCATGGAACCGGGAACGTCTCAAAAACGGTGATGAGTTCGTTGGGTCTCGAGAGACTCATCCAAAATGAGTCGCCAGTGGTATACGCACTGGGTGAATCCGGGTGCGTTGCCCCCATTTCGGGACCCGCTGATCGCACTGCGTTCGGCATCGCGCAGCACAGTTCTGCAGACGGACGAAACTACGCGCGCTATAGCGCTTTCATGGAGCGAATCCGGCCGGTTCTGTCGCGTTTTCTCACGCGTCGCCCCATCAACTTGCTAGACGTAGAGCGGGAGGCGCCTGTCGAGATCCTGACGCGCGCGCTTGGGTTGCGATTCCTGGGCGCACACGACATGGTCGAGTTACTCCGAGTCGCGCCCATGCCCGTTAGCGATTTCCTGAATGAGTATTTTAAATCGGACTTCATCAAGGGCGCGTTATCGATGGAGGCCGTCCTGGGCACGTTTGCCGCACCGCGCTCTCCCGGTACTACGATGAACCTGTTAATGCATGAGTCGATTGCCGGTCAGTCAATCAAGGGCGGTAGTCTTACGCTGACTGAAGCTCTTATCGGTCGTGCTCGCGAGCTCGGTGTGCAGGTAAAGTGCGGTAGCGCCGTAACGAAGATCCTTCTTGAGAACAAGGCGGTCAAAGGTGTCGAACTCGAAAATGGAGCAACGATCGAAGCCGCGGCCTTAAGTGCGAGCTGTAATCCGAAGGCCGTACTGCTCGACTTGCTCCCGGTCGACGCGCTCACGCACACCACCGAGCAGCGCATTTCGAATTTCAGAACATGCGGTACGACAGCGCATCTGCTTCTCGCAGTCGATGGTCCGGTATCGCTCCAGAACGAAACCGCGGATCACAAGGTTCGTCACCTGCGAATCGCACCGACACTCGATCATGTCGAGAAGGCGTTCGATGCTGTCAAGTACGATCAATTCTCAGACGAACCCGTCCTGGATATCACGGTTCCGACGATCGATAGCCCGACCCTCGCGCCGGACGGCAAGAGCGTCGTCAGTGTGTTGATCGGCTACGCGCCGTTCAATCTCGATGGTGGTTGGACCGATGACTCGAAGAGCGCTCTGGCGAAGAGAGTCATCGACACGATTTCGCGCTTTGTGCCGGGATTTGAGCAAAAAGTCATTGCATCGAAATTGTCATCACCGGCCGATCTTGAAACCGACTACGGTCTGACCGGCGGCCACTTGCATCACGGCGAGCCTGGGCTCGACCAGATTCTGGTTCGACCGATCCCGGAGTGCTTCAATCACCAAACGCCGGTCTCAGGATTGACGCTTTGCGGAAGTGGGACTCACCCGGGGGGCACGGTTTCATGCATGGCAGGTGCGCTGGCAGCCCGTGAAATCATGCACTCAAGAAAGGTTCGCGCCGACGCCGCCTGACGTCAGTCGAGCTCGCCAAAATTCCCTCTGTCGAACTCAGGAGATGGTCTAGAATCAGCGACTGTGGTTTTCTCGGGTTACTGTCATGTCGTGTAGGTTCGCCTTACTCCTTAGCATTATTCTCATGTCGGCTGCTGCCGCCGCGCCACCTTCGGACATTCGTGCCGACCCCGATCGCATGGAGCAACGCATCAAAGCGCTTTCGGCTTATGGCGCCAATTCGGATGGAGGCGTCGATCGCGTGGCATTCAGCGAGGCTGATCTGGCCGGGCGGGAATACATCAGGAAATTAATGCGGGAGGCGGGCCTGACCGTTCGAATGGATACGGCGGGCAACATCATCGGCCGGCGCGAGGGTAGTGATCTGAATCTGCCCGTGATCATGTTCGGCTCGCATATCGACTCCGTGCCCGGCGGCGGCAACTACGATGGCGATGTCGGCGTCATTGGGGCGATCGAAGTAGCACAGCTATTACATGACAACGACATCCGTACCCGGCACCCCCTTGAAGTAGTCAGCTTCACCGATGAGGAGGGCGGTCTCGTCGGTAGTCGGGCAATGATCGGTGAGATCGGTGACACAACCCTGGGTGTTACTAGCCACAGTGGATTGACGATAGGCGAGGGAATTCGTGCTGTCGGCGGCGATCCGAATCGTCTCGAGCTGGCGGAGCGCAAGCCCGGAGAGCTCAAGGCGTTCATCGAGCTGCACATCGAGCAGGGCGCAATCCTGCATGAAGAGGATATCGATATCGGCGTCGTCGAGGGCATCGTTGGAATTCGCTGGTGGGATGTCACGATCGAAGGCTTCGCGAATCATGCGGGTACAACGCCAATGAACCGTCGCTGGGATGCGATGGTAACGGCGGCGGAATACATTCTCGCTGTAAATCGTGTGGCGACAAGCATGCCGGGAGGGCAGGTCGCAACGGTCGGCAGATTGCGCGCGGAGCCGGGTGCGCCAAACGTTATCCCGGGCGAAGTGGTGTTGAGCCTGGAGATTCGTGATCTATCCGCGGAGAAGATACAGCGCGTGTTTGATGAGATTGTTCGGGAAGGAGAGCGTATTGCTAACGCGCGCTTTACGCCGATTCGCTACAGCGAGATCGACGTCGCTTCCCCGCCGGCGCCAACCGACGACCAGATGCGGCGCATCGTCGCAGCATCGGCAGACGACCTGGGCCTGAGCTTCAAGTTCATGCCAAGTGGCGCCGGTCACGATGCGCAGGACATGGTCCACATTGCGCCGACCGGCATGATCTTCGTGCCGAGTGTCAACGGCATCAGCCACTCACCGAAGGAATTCACGTCCGCAGAGGACATGGCGAATGGCGCGAGCGTTTTGTTCAGGACCGTACTCGAAATCGACGGCGGCGCGCTGGAGTGACCTACGAATAAATCGGCTGAGTATCGATGTGACCAATGACAGCAGTAAATTACCTCGGATCTTCAGCCACACCCCTGCTGGAACGTAGCGCGAATGGACGCTTCATGGACTTCCCACGGTATTGATGACACTGCGGACCCTCTTATTTCTTCGTATGCGTCAAGACCCTTCTTCATCCTGAAAAATATCTTCTATCGCCATCCCAAAAAGCCGGGCAGCTTTGAACGCCAGTGGCAAACTGGGATCGAACTTTCCTTTCTCAATAGCATTGACCGTTTGCCTGGAAACTTCGAGCTCTGCGGCCAACTGAGCCTGGGTCCAATCCTGTTCTGCACGAAGAACCTTTAATCGGTTTTTCATTGGTATTTCCTGTGGCCCATGATTAGTCCGGTAAGGAAAGTAAGGCACATCAGGAGAATCAGATGTGAAATCTCGGGCTGGAACGTAATGAGCTTTATGTCTTCCAGCAGCTCATAGCTAAGGCCACACACGAGTCCAACGCCGAGCGAGAGTGCCCCGGCATCGAGAAAGATCTTTCGATGCATCTCATCGAGCCCCTGAACGTATCGCTTGTTCGCCACGATCATTCCAAAGCCGAACGCCAAAGTGATGACGACCCCGAGAATCGTCAATCCAGCATGGAAATCCCATATCAATTTGGGCCCGAAAGCGGCCAGGGCCGAGCTCAGGACCCAGGCAATGGTCCAGTACCTGAGGCGAGCGGTGTTCCGAATATTGCTCGCGGCCCAATCACTGGAACCGCCTTTCGAATCGTTCATATGTCTAACTCCTTTGTCGTAATGTAAAGTGTACTTGACTCCAAGATACTCATGACCATATAGAATGTCAAGTGTTATTGACAAAATGATTGGTAAACATGACGTATTGGATGTGGTCGACAAGCGCTTTTGCTGGGCGGTAGACATCTCCGACCAAGCAAACATCGTGAAAACTACCAGTCGACCGTTTGCTGCGGCAGACGATCTTTTCAGCTTCTATAGAAGGCTGCTTCTGGCCGACAGCAGCCGGTGGGCTGTTAAAACGCTGAACGACTGCTCCTGACCCAAAGCGGACAATGAGCGATGTGAGTTGACTTAGGTCTTGGCCGTCGCTGTCTATTCTGATAGTGACCGACCGCTCAACTATCCAGCCAGTTATGAGACGCAGTTCTCAAAAGCATATTTCTGATATAGGTACTTATACCTACATTTAGTACCGTGCATCGCTCACGACATCTGTCGCTAACGAGAACAACGATGCAAGTGTCTATTCGTGCACTCATTCTGACTACTTTCGTAGCAGTTCTATTAAGCGCATGCGGCGGCGGTAGCAGTTCACCCGCATCGATCGCGCCGCCACCACCCGATACACAACTTAATTGGGACCAGGAAAACTGGGATCAGAGGAACTGGCAATGAAGAAGAACCTGTTTAGATATTCAATAGTGCCTGCTGCAATATTGGTGGCTGGTACGGCATTTGGCCAGACACAAGTACCCAACACCTTTCAGTCCGGACAACCGGCGCTGGCGTCAGAGGTAAACGAGAATTTTGATACGTTGGCGCAGGCCGTGCAGGTGCTGGAGAGTACCGGCCCGGTGCCCGGGCCGGCGGGGCCCGAGGGGCCGCAAGGTCCGGTTGGCGCAACTGGAGCAACCGGGCAAATTGGTTTGCCCGGCCCAGCAGGACCGGAAGGCCCACAGGGGCCGCAAGGTCCGGCAGGGCAGGACGCGGTAATCGATCCTGCCCTAGTGCAAACTCGAGTGGGAGGAACCTGCGCAGTAGGCAGTTTTGTTTCAGCTATTGCTGAAGACGGTTCTGTGACCTGTGGGAACGGTAGCGATTCTGATGTCAGCACTCGTTATGGCGAGTCAGCATTGGCGAATAACAGCGCTGGCGCCGGTGTCGCCAACACGGCAATCGGGACGGGTGCGCTCCAGTTCAACACCATCGGTAGACTTAACACTGCCATCGGAGTGGATGCGCTGGGAGATAACACCGAAGGCAGATTCAATACGGCCACCGGCGTAAACGCGCTATGGCATAACATAACCGGCAACAACAACACTGCCACTGGTATGAACGCCCTCTTTTCGAATACCGACGGTTTCGAAAATTCGGCCACAGGTCGGGGCGCACTTTTCGCCAACACATCAGGCGCCAGGAATACCGCGGCCGGATCTCAATCGATGCATCTGAACACCACTGGTGAAAACAACGTTGGTATCGGCGAGTCGGCGTTGTATTCGAATACGACCGGCATCAATAACACTGCTACCGGCGCAGGCGCGCTCTGGGCAAACGGCACCGGCTCCGCGAATACTGCAGTTGGCTACACCGCACTCTCCACACATGCTACTGGTGATGCAAACACAGCCTTCGGGTACGCGGCGCTTTGGGACCACGATGCAGGTGCCAGCAACATCGCCCTTGGGGCGTTTGCTGGTGCCGGGAACACCAGCGGCAGTTTCAACATTTCCATCGGTAGCCTGGGTGTCGACGGTGAGAACAGTACAATACGAGTCGGCACCGTTGCGGAACAGACCCGGGCGTTCATTGTCGGCATTCGAGGTGTGACGACTGGTGCCGCGGACGCGGTAACGGTGGTGATCGACAGTAACGGGCAGCTTGGTACTGTTTCCTCCTCACTTCGTTACAAGGAAGACGTAAACGACATGGGCGAGGCCAGCGGCCGGCTGCTTGATCTCAACCCGGTGACATTCCGCTACAAGGAAGCCCGAGATAATGCTGAAAGGCCGCTCGAATACGGATTGATTGCCGAGGAAGTGGCCGAGGTGTTCCCTGATCTGGTTGTGTTCAACAGAGAAGGCCAGCCGGAGACCGTTAAATATCGCTTGCTGTCGTCCCTATTGCTGAATGAACTGCAGAAGCAACACAGACAACTTAATGGCCAAGTCGCCGATATCGGCGAATTGAAGAAGCAATTGACCGAACTTGGTGAAATAGTTAATCGGATGGTGTTACCTGAAAATCACGCTGGTAAGTGAGCAAGCAGCAGGAGACTTCAGGGACCCATCCCTCGGGAAGGCTCCCTTTATGTAAGGACTGAGAACCCCGCTTCGGCGGGGTTTTCTATGTCCATTTTGGCCGAAAGCTGCCGTTCATTCTTGCTGATTTAGGGTTGGTCGAATTACCGCTATCGGTGAAAGCTGACGTTAGGCAATAGCCCGGTGGCGCAGTGAAAACGTAGCGTTTAAATGGGCTATTCGGCCTCTACTCTTGCGAAACGCTGGGGCCGGGCCAGTCGTGGCCGACTTCCAGGCATTCTTCCACGAGCCACTTGAACTCAGCAAAACTGTCGACGATGGCGTCGGGCTGGTAGGGATGCGCCGGCGTTCCCGGGAAAATCTGGTTGATCCAGGAATGTTGCCACCCGGCACCGTTGAAAAAGACCGACGTAATGCAGGCACGCTTGGCCGCGATGACGTCCGTCGTGCTGTCACCCACGTACCAGCAATTCAAGCCGGGCATTTCATGGAGATTCGCGAGTGCCTTGAATATGGGGTCAGGATTGGGTTTGCGTCGCCCGGTGTCGCAACCGCACACGGTTACGTCGAATAGATTCTTCCATGCGCCATCTTCAACGAGTGCGAGCTCGAGCTCGAAGAATTCGCGGTCACGGTTTGTCAGGATGCCAAGCTCGACGTTCAGCTCGCGCATCTCGAGTAACAATTCAAGCTCACCGCCTTCGAACGGGTGTGCTTCGCCGTAGTGGTTCCGATAAGCATTGTTGAAAGCTTCATGGGCGATATGTTTGGCATCTTCATTTTGCCCGAAGAGCACTTCAAAAATATCCGTGCGAGAAATTCTTCGCTGCGCCTTGATCTTCGGATGTAGTTGCCGGTGTTCGCGCACGTAGTCGACAAGGCGAGCGTCTTCGGGCGTCTTGCATTCATCGTGCAGGACCAGCGATTCCATCAACCCGAGTTCAGGAAACTGAGGTATTGCGTCATCAACGGCGTGATACATTGCATCAAGCGTGTCGACGAGAGTCGCGTGCCAGTCAAACAATACGACCCGTGGAGCGACCAGCGCCCGGGCGGCCTCATCGAGCTCACGTAACATCGGTCTATGATACGGGCAAGGATATGCGTGTAAACAGCGGGCGGAAAGTTCGATTCATATGAGTGCTCTTGATACCGGAATCATAGTCGCCTATCTCACAATGATGGTCGTGATTGGCCTCTACGCCAATCGCAAGCAGGGCAGCGTCGAAGATTACTTTGTTGCCAGTGGCAAGATCGGGACCATTTCCATCGCTTGCCTTTGGCTGGCCGGCTGGGTCGGTGGGGCGGCGGTTGTTGCGGGTGCGTCAAACGCCTACAAGTTCGGCATTAGTGCCGCCTGGTATATCGGCAGCACGGCAATAGGCTGTCTTCTCTTCGGCTTGTTTTTTGCGGCTCGCGTCAAACGCGCCGGGCAAGAGAACAAGTACCTTACCTACCCCGAGATGATCGAGTCGCGTTACGACAGCCGCACGCGCGTTGTTGCCACCATTACCACGATCATCGCCTACCTTGGCTACGCGGCCGGGCAGATAGCGGCGTCCGCTCTCGTTCTGCAGACCTTGTTGGGCATGGAGTACGAAATGGCACTCCTGTTGTCTGCCGGAATCATCGTCACTTACACGGCAACAGGGGGGTTTCTCGCCATAACGTATACCGACTGGGTGCAGGTGAGCATCCTGTTCTTCGGCGTCGCCGTGATTGGCATCCCTGTTGCGGTGGCCCACGGCGGAAGCTGGTCAACCCTGTCGACATCATTACCCGGCGGGCACTTCGATATCGGTGCCTGGGGTTGGCCGACGATACTTGCGCTGGTGGTGTCGATTGCGCTCAGCTTCTTCACGGCGATGGACAACTACACGCGCTGTTTCGCGGCCAGGAGCGAGCAGGCGGCGAAGCGAGGCGCGCTGATCGCCGCAGCACTTCTTGTGCCACTAATGATAGGTACCGTGTGGATGGGACTGACCGCGCGAGTACTGATACCTGAATTGGGCGAATCCGGCGATGTGCTTACACGCTTCGTCATGGACTACTTTCCGGTCGGGCTGAAGGGCCTGCTCCTCGTCGGTATGCTCGCGGCACTGATGTCGACGGCAGACATTTGCATTTTAACCGCATCGGCGAATGCGACACGCGATATCTACCAGCGCTATGTCAACCCAACCGTTGGCCCGAAGCGCTTGTTGAAATTGAGCATGATCGCGTCTGCCGTGATCGGCATTGGTGCGACGATGATGGCGTGGCTGATGCGGGACGTAGTCAACATCCTGCTAGTAGCGTTTACCATTAATTCCGCGGCACTGTTCCTGCCGAGCGTTGCGATGGTGTATTTCAAACGAGTCAGCAAGGCCGCAGCGTTCTGGAGCATGAGCTGCGCGCTGCTGGTTGTCGTCGGCTGGTACGCTGTCGCGCAATTTTCGAATGCAGGAGTGTTCGCACTGGATCCATTGTGGCCGGGCCTGGCCGTTTCGCTCATCATGTTCACCGTCATCAGCCGTGCTGAAGGGGGGCAGGCCGGTAGAATGCAGACATTGTGAACAGCAGGGTTACATTCGACGGCGCACCTCCGCCGGGCACGATCAACCTGGGTATCGGGCAGCCCTCGGCAGATCTCCTCCCGGTTGAATTGGTTCGAACGGCGAGCGATGCATTCTTTGCCGATGCCGATCCGTACGATCTGAACTACGGGGTTCTGCAAGGCGACGAACGCTTCCGGGAGTCCCTCGCTGCGTACCTGACGCGCGAATACGCTGTAGCCGCGAGCCCCGATTCATTGATTGTTTCGGGTGGCAATTCGCAGGCACTCGACCTGGTGTCCGTTGTTCTCGCGACGCCGGGCGATACCGTATTCGTCGAGGAACCCAGCTACTTTCTCGCATTCCAGATTTTCAGGGACCACGGCCTGAATATCGTCGGCATCCCGCTCGACGATGAGGGCATCAGCATTCCGCACCTGGAACAGGCGCTGCAGGACCACACCCCGGCCTTTCTGTATACGATTCCGAGTTACCAGAACCCGGGTGGCCAGTGCCTGCCTCTCGAACGGCGGGAGAGGCTCGTGGAGCTCGCGAGAGAACACGATTTCCTGATCGTCGCTGACGAGGTGTACCAGCTTCTCTACTATTACGATGCACCGCCGCCGGCATTCGGGACGATGACGGATAGTGGGGTGGTGGTGTCGCTGGGTTCGTTCTCGAAGATCCTGGCGCCGGCAATGAGGCTCGGCTGGATCCAGACATCCCCGGAGCTTTCCCAAAGAATTCTCGCGAACGGACTCATCAGCAGTGGTGGCAGCATCAATCATATTTCGTCGCACCTGGCGCGGCACGCAATCGACCTCGGGCTGCTGGACGACCACGTAACACAGCTGCGGCGCGCCTACCGTGCGCGGGTCGAGGCCATGGACGATGCGTTGAGCAGTGAATTCGGCTCGCTGGCGACGTGGCAGAAGCCACAAGGCGGCTACTTCTTCTGGCTCGAATTTGCCGCGGGAACGGACATCGCTGCATTACGCGACGCGGCCCGGGAACGCGAAACCGGCTTTCAGCCTGGCGGTGTGTTCTCGAACTGCGGTGGGCTTTCAAATTGCATGCGGCTCAGTTTCGCGCACTACCCTGAGGCCGACATTGCAGAAGGCATTCGCAGAATCCGTGCACTGCTCGGATAGCACCAGCGGTACCGCCGGTAGGGCGGTACCGTGGCCACAATTCAGGAATCAGTCGTCCTTTAGTGCGAGAACAAGCAACACCACTGCCATTTGAACCGAGAACATGGATGCATCTCTGAGAGCATTCAGACCGGCTTCCGTCTGCCACATCTGGAAGTAGGTGCCGGCGATCGCCGAGAACAGGCCGAACCAGACAATGATTGCAACACCGCAGCCCGCCATCGCGTAGGACTTCGCAGCGTTGAAATCATCGGCGGTGGCGTTGCGAGCCACAAACAGGTCGTACGCGCCTTTGGCGGCGAGCAGACCGGCGCCCATCTCCAGCGCGATGATTATCCACAGCATAATCCACGTCAGCGCCGGTGAAGTTATTGCAGGCCCAAAATGCGCCGGATAGGCGTTGTGGTCCGCCATACTCGCTACGTAGGCGACGAACCCGTGCGCCGCCTGGAGATTGACGATGTTTTGTACGGCATAAAATATGCAAAAAATCGCGACGAATGCCGCCAGTAAGATCTTGATGAGGCGCATCATGTTGTCCCCCTTGTTATTTTCCTGATGCTACCTCGAATAGTAGCAGGACTATTTCAGTTTTCCGCAAACGTCAGTGCTGTGCACCCGGATGGGCGTAGGTGTCCTCGTCATCTGTGCAATCGCGGTGATGGCCTGGCTCGAGGCACTTGAAGTCCTTCTCCACCAGCAGAGACAGTGCGCCGTTGTCGCCAAGATCCTGCTCCGAAAACAACGAAACCTCGTCGGTGCCGGCCCATTTCTCGACGTCGGCGATCGGCAGTCGTACGACAAGGTGATCATCGTGGAAATGTGCCGCCATAACGTCATCTCCACCTGCTTGCAGGCTGTATGTCAGTGTCGAGCCCGGGAAGTGTGTCTTCTCGACGATGCGCTCACCTGCTGCAATACGCTGTACTTCACCGACCTTCAGGCGGATTCGAATACTGTTGCCGAGAATTCGTAATTTCATTGCCTTAATCCCACTTCGGTCCTGCAGATTTTATCAAAGCCGATCTTCGGCTCTCCTCGCGACTTATACCTACGCTGGTGTTTTCCCTTATTCCGGTGCCATGGCGCCCCGGGCAAAATGACGCGATCGGGGCGTCTGCGTGCGGCGAGGTCATTGAATTGCCTGGTTTGGCCCGCCCGGAGTATCAGCACAGCATGAATCACACGACACGTGCGCGGTTTCTACGTGGCGATTGGCGGGAGCCGACGGTTCCGCCATCTCCGGACGCCGTCGCGCGCGTAGGGCGCGCGTGCCTGGCATTCCGTTGTGTTTTCTGCCGCAGTTGCGTCGATGCCTGCGAGCCGGCAGCCATCGTCTTTCGGCCGCAGGTCGGTGGCCCGGCAAATCCCCTGATCGACCCCGCGCGGTGCAACGGCTGCGGTGCCTGCCGCGAGAGCTGCCCGGCGGAGGCTATCGAGTTGTTCAAACGTGTCATTGATGGAGAAACCGTATGAATGAATTGCATGTCAGTGGCGTTCTCGTCAGGACGCGACCGGAAGCGATGTGGCAAACGCGCGAGCACCTGGAGACGATGCCAGGCGTGGAGATTTACACAACGACGTCGGACGGCCATATCGTCACGGTGGTCGAACGCGGCTCGGCCGCCGCGCTGACAGACTCATTCCAGCAAATACAAAATTCGGACGGGGTGCTGTCGGCGTCCCTGGTCTACCACTACAGCGACACATCGAATGCACTGGACGAGGAGGTCACATCATGAAGCTCTCGCGGCGCGAATTCGTACGGGCGAATGCGGCGGCGGCCACGGCGGCAGCCGCCGGGACCACGTTACCGGGAATGAGAGACGCGGTTGCGGCGAAAGAGGACACAATCCGCTGGGATAAGGCGCCATGCCGCTTCTGCGGTGTGGGTTGCAGCGTTCTCGTCGGCACGCGCGATGGCAGAATAGTGGCAACCCAGGGTGACCCCGATGCGCCGGTCAACCGCGGCCTCAACTGCATCAAGGGATACTTCCTGTCGAAAATCCAGTACGGCAAGGATCGCCTGACACAGCCGCTGTTGCGAATGACGGATGGCGAGTACGACAAGAATGGTGAGTTCACGCCAGTTGGCTGGGACCATGCTTTCGACATCATGGCCGAGAAGTGGAAAGCGGCGCTCAAAGACAAGGGGCCGACCAGTGTCGGCATGTTCGGTTCAGGCCAGTGGACGGTCTGGGAAGGCTACGCCGCGGCGAAGCTGTACAAGGCCGGATTCCGCAGCAATAACATCGAGCCGAATGCACGGCATTGCATGGCTTCGGCCGTTGCGGGCTTCATCCGCACCTTCGGTTCAGATGAGCCAATGGGCGTCTACGATGACCTCGAACATGCCGACGCGTTCGTGCTGTGGGGCTCCAATATGGCGGAGATGCATCCGATACTCTGGAGCAGGCTCACCGACAGGCGGCTGACACACGATGACTGCAAGGTCGCAGTGCTCTCCACATTCAAAAACCGCAATTTCGATCTCGCGGATATTCCGATCGTCTTCGCGCCGCAGACCGATCTCGCGATCCTTAACTACATCGCGAACTACATTATCGAGTCCGGGAACGTCAACGAGGAATTCCTCAATCAGTACGTCAACATTCGTCGTGGCAACGCCGACATTGGTTACGGACTGCGGCCCGAGCACGCGCTCGAGGTGAATGCGGCCAATAACGACAAAGCGGGCGGCTCCGAGCCGATGAGCTTCGAAGACTATGCGAAGTTCGTGGCTGAATACGACCTCGACTACACGTCGAAACTGTCGGGCGTGTCGAAGGAAGACTTGCAGGCGCTGGCGGAGTTATATGCCGATCCGGACCGGAAAGTCGTGTCCTACTGGACCATGGGCTTCAACCAGCACACGCGCGGCACCTGGTGCAACAACCTCGTTTACAATCTGCACCTGCTGACGGGCAAGATCTCGGAGCCGGGCAACGGACCGTTCTCGCTGACAGGCCAGCCGTCCGCCTGTGGCACCGCACGCGAAGTCGGCACGTTTGCGCACCGGCTGCCGGCCGACCTCGTCGTCATGAACGAGGCGCACCGCACGTTCTCCGAAGACGTATGGAAGTTGCCGAAGGGCACGCTCTCGGGCAAGCCGGCTTACCATGCCGTGTTGCAGAACCGCATGCTCAAGGACGGCAAGATCAACGCCTACTGGGTCATGTGCAATAACAATATGCAAGCGGCGCCGAACATGAACGAGGAGACGTTCCCGGGGTATCGGAATCCCGATAATTTCATCGTCGTCTCCGATCCGTATCCGACCGTAACCGCGATGGCAGCTGACCTGATTCTGCCGACTGCGATGTGGGTCGAAAAAGAGGGCGCCTACGGTAATGCGGAAAGGCGCACACAGTTCTGGCGTCAGCAAGTTCCGGCGCCGGGCGAGGCGCGTTCCGACCTCTGGCAGCTCGTCGAGTTTTCGAAACGCTTCAAGATGGAAGATGTCTGGCCGGAAGACCTCCTGGCACAAAAGCCCGAGTACCGGGGCAAGTCTGCTTACGACGTGCTGTTCGCCAACGGCGTCGTGAACAAGCATCCAAAGCAAACCGTGACAGACAGCGCAGGCAGCGAGTACCAGAACGACGAAATGGAACACTTCGGTTACTACCTGCAGAAAGGGCTGTTCGATGAGTACCGGAAGTTCGGTCTGGAGGGGCCGAAGAAAGGCCATGACCTCGGTGAGTTCGATGCCTATCACGCGACGCGCGGCATGCGCTGGCCGGTTGTCGACGGCAAGGAAACCCTGTGGCGCTACCGCAAGGGTTACGACTCGTTTGTCGCCGAGGGTAAAGAGATCGACTTCTATGGCAAGCCGGACGGCAAGGCTGTCATCTTCGCGCTGCCCTACGAACCTGCGGCAGAGTCCCCGGATGAAGAATTCGACCTGTGGCTCGTCACTGGTCGCGTGCTCGAGCACTGGCACTCTGGTTCGATGACGCAGCGCGTCCCGGAGCTTTACCGGGCTTTCCCGGACGCCGTCGTTTATATGCATCCGGACGACGCGAAGGCGAGGGGCTTGCGCCGTGGCGGGACGGCAAAACTGGCAACACGCCGGGGCGAGGTCACGATGAAGGTCGAAACGCGGGGACGCAACAGGCCACCGGCAGGCCTCGTTTTCGCGCCTTGGTTCGATGCCAGGCGGTTGCTCAACAAGCTGACGCTTGATGCCACTTGTCCGATCTCGAAAGAGACCGATTTCAAGAAGTGCGCCGTCAGGATCGGCCCGGCCTAGCCGGGAAATTCGCGTTTGTACTGAAGATGTTTTCAGATTTACGACGCACTTCGAATCTCGCAGAGGAGACTCAGTCATGACCCGATCGAGGATCTATGTTTTTGCCACGGCCGT
>Ga0255052_10000360_pt1 | contig 36999 bp, 28 predicted proteins | sample JV7_2_21_MG_FD_188632 | JGI IMG/M metagenome (GOLD analysis project Ga0255052, IMG submission 188632) | Seawater microbial communities from Jervis Inlet, British Columbia, Canada - JV7_2_21 | ecosystem: Environmental > Aquatic > Marine > Inlet | place: Canada: British Columbia | collected...
GGCTGGTTCAAGCTCCCGCTCGGCGATCTGTTTCTGATGCGGGCGGGCGACTACACTATCCACGTCCGGAAAGACGGTTATTACGATCTCAGCCAGAGGCTGACGGTCGGGGTCGAGCAAAGCCAGTCATTCGAACTTCAACTTCGAAAATTGCCCGGCTATCTTTCGGTCAATACGAGTCCTGCCGTTGACGCGATCGTTACGGTCGACGAGGGCATCGTTGGTCAGGCGCCGTATGGCCCGGTCGAGTTGCAACCGGGGACGCACTCGGTATCGGTACGTGCCGAGCGGTTTCTACCGTTCTCGGACGTGATCGAGATCCCGGGCCTGGGCCGGCGGGACGACCTGAACGTTCAGCTCGTGCCGGGCTGGGCGAATGTCGAGATTTCAACGGAACCAGGCGGTGCCGAAATCTATGAGGGCGAGCAGGCTTTGGGAAAATCTCCAATGCAACTCGAGCTTCTGGAAGGCTCGCATGAGCTCAGCATCATACTGGATGGATACAAGGCCTGGGACGGCACGGTCATCGCGGAGCCGAACGTCGACCAGGAAATTCCGACGATCAGGCTCGAGCCCGCCAATGCCCGCCTGCTCGTAAACACCATTCCGCGCGGCGCGAACGTTACGGTGAACGGTCGTTATCGCGGACAGTCGCCGGTCAATCTGTCGCTGTCGCCCGATATCAATTATGAGATCGGCATGTCCAAAGCCGGTTATGGTGTCGCGGCACGAAAAGTCCGTCTACAGGCGGCGGCGAGCGAAGAGATTACCGTAGATCTGACGGCGAAGACCGGCAGGGTAACCGTGCGGTCCTATCCGTCGGACGCCACCGTCTCCGTAGATGGCCGACCGCGGGGAACCGGCACGGTCACACTGAACCTGAGCTCTGCGCCACATCGAATCGAGGTTCGTCGGGCTGGATATGAATCGTACAGCCGCAGCATTACGCCGCGTCCGGGCTATCCACAAACCGTGCAGATACGACTTCGGTCCGAAGCGGAGATCAAACAGGCGTCGGTGGCCTTAACTGTCAAGACGTCGGAGGACCAGGTCCTCAGGCGGGTGGAACCCGGCAGTTTTGTGGTGGGCGCATCGCGCAGCGAACAGGGCCGTCGTGCCAACGAGGTCCTGGTGCCAGTTACGCTGACCAAGCCGTTTTTTATCGGTGTCAAGGAAGTCAGTAACAAGGAATTTGCCGCGTTCCGCAAGGGCCACGATTCGGGCGGTGAAATTCACGTCTCATTGGCCGGTGACAACAATCCGGTAAGCAATGTCACCTGGTCCGATGCAGCCGAATACAGCAACTGGCTGAGTGCAAAAGAAGGACTGGCTCCGGCCTACGAGAAGAAATTTGACAAGTGGATTCCCATTTATCCGACGCCGAATGGCTATCGACTGCCCACCGAGGCCGAATGGGCCTGGGCGATCCGTTATCAGGGCAGCGGTAAGGCGCTGAGGTTTCCGTGGGGCGAGAAGCTTCCGCCAAAAGGCGAGGCAGGAAATTATGCGGACAAGTCGGCCGTCAATCTTGTGCCGACCATATTGCCCGGCTATGAGGATGGTTACGCATCGACAGCGCCGATTGGCACGTTTCCGGCGAATTCGCTCGGCATTCATGATGGCGGCGGCAACGTCGCAGAGTGGGTCAACGACCTGTATACCGTTCCCACGCCTGGACAGACGAAAGCGGTCATCGACCCGGTCGGTCCCGAGCGTGGCACACATCATGTGATCCGCGGTTCGAGCTGGCGGCATGCCGGCGTTTCCGAGTTGCGTCTGAGCTATCGCGATTACGGCACGGATCCGCGCGAGGACCTCGGCTTCCGGCTGGCGCGCAATGTCGAATGAGGCTTCACTCAAGCAAATCTGAGTGAAAATTCGTGCGACAATAATCCATTCAGATGGTCAAACCCTTCTGCTCAGACAGGATTCTAATGATGAAACAACTGATAGCCTGGCTTTTGGCCCTTTTCCTCATGTCGGCAGCCTGGTCGCAGGACGCCGAAGAAACTGACGTTGCAGAAGTGGACAGCACCGAGGTAGCCGCGGCGGCCGAGCCGGAAGAGGAAGAAGAAATGGATGATTCGGAGCTCGACGAACAGGGATACGGTACCGAGGAGGAAGAGGACGACTTTATCCCGAGTCAGGAAGTTTCGGCCGATCAGTCCCTGCCGTTTCCGGTGGATATCTGAACATGAAAAAGAAGAACATACCCGCCGAGTTCGTCTTTCAGCTTTTTGCGTTGATAATTTCGATCATCATCGTGCATGCCTTTTACGTATCGATCGTTCGCCCGAATGCGGCACAGATAATCGAGGAACAGAATCAGGCGGCTGCGCTCGATCCGGATTTCGTCCGCGAACGTTCGACCTGGGTGCTGATCAAGGACATGGAGCAGGAAGCCTGTTTTATCCTGATGTTCTGGGCACTGGCGATCATGGGCTACAAGACCGTCAATATTGTCAATGAACGAAAGCTGCTGGAGGTCGACCTGGTACCGGTCGCCGACGGGATGCGAATACTACCCGAGGACACGCGCGAGTTCGCGCGGCAGGTTCAGCAGCTGCCGGCGGACAATCAACGAATGCTTCTGCCGCGCGCACTTCTTAATGCATTGCAGCGTTTCAGTTCGACGAGAAATATTCAGGACGTCGCGAGTAGCACGCATACGATATGCGAGTCCGAGGCGGAAAGGCTCGAGTCGGAACTGTCGATGATCCGTTACATCTCCTGGGCCATTCCATCGATCGGCTTCATTGGAACGGTCAGAGGTATCGGCGAGGCACTTGCGCAGGCCGACAAGGCTGTGCAGGGTGACATCGCCGGGGTCACACAAAGCCTCGGCGTTGCCTTCAACTCGACATTTATTGCTCTACTGATCAGCATATTTCTGATGTTCCTCGTACATCAGCTGCAGCTCGTCCAGGAGCGTCTGGTATTTGACAGCGAGCACTACTGCGACAGCAAGTTGATTCGCCATATGAAGGCGGATTGATCCTGTCAGGACCTGATTTTGAGTGTTGTTGCCGCACACATAAACGATGCCGGAATTACGGTACTCGACTCGAAGCGAATCCTGTATCGTGAGCCGGGATTCGCGCTCCTTGACGACGACAGCCTGACGACAGGCAGCGAAGCCTACTCAATCGCCCGAATCAAGCCGCGACGGATTCAGCATCGCTACTGGTCTGAGCTCGTAAGCACACCACTTCCCGATCAGCGCTTCGCGCATCTCAGTGCCGCCGATCTTGCCAGCCGCCAACTGGAGCAACTTTGGCGGCCGCTTCAGTCCACATACGACAAAATCGTCATCGTAGTGCCGCCGTACATGAGCACGGAGAATCTCGGACTGCTCCTCGGTATAAGCTCGGAACTCAGGATGCCGGTTATCGCAATGGTCGACTCCGCTGTTGCCGCGACGCGTCGCGAATACAGGAACGCTGTGCCGGTCCACATCGACATCAGCCTGCACTCGACGAATCTCACGCGTCTCGGGCAAGCGGGCCGGTCTCAAGTCGAACGTGTCGAGATTCTGGACTCCTGTGGTACGTACGCCCTTTACGAGGCCTGGATCCGGACGGTCGCGGAGTCATTCGTACAGAAATCGAGATTCGACCCACTGCACACGGCGGAAACGGAGCAGATGCTCCTGAATCGCCTCGGCGGCTGGCTAGCCACTGCCTGCTCGAGCAAGACCGTGAAACTCGAGCTCGAATACGGGAACTTAAGCCACGAAGCCGAGATCGAATCACTAGAGTTGATCGGTGCCGCTGCGCCGATCTATCAGAGCATTGCGAGCAAGCTCAGGGCCCTGTACCGGGCCGAAGACCTGCCTGCGATTCAATTGTCGGATCGACTGGCGCGGCTGCCGGGTCTGGCGGATATGCTCAAGGCGCGGGTCGGTGGTGAGGTATTTTTACTGGAGCCCGGTGCGACAGCCCGCGGTGGACTGGCGCGCTGCCGCGGCCATTCGGAAGCAGAAGGTGGCATCGGCCTGATCCGGCAATTGCCCTGGGATCAGGCGGCAGTCGAAGTCAGGTCGGAGAGGACGGAGCAGGAGCACACGGCACGGCCGACGCATCTTCTCTTTGAGCATCTGGCCTACAGGATCGACGAGTCACCGATTGTGCTTGGCTCGCAATCGACGGAAGGTGAGCGCACAGTGCCCCTGCCGTCGCAAATGCCGGGTATTTCACGGCGACATTGCTCGATCCGGAATCAGAATGGCCAGTGTGTATTGGAAGATCACAGCAGGTATGGGACCTTTCTCAATGGCCATAGAATTGACGGTTCCGCCGTATTGCAAGTGGGTGACTCGGTCAGGCTCGGCTCGCCAGGGCATGAACTGGAGCTGATCGCTACTGAAGAATTGCAGGGATCGTAAGAGACAATCGCATGGCGCGAAAGAGACGACCAACAGAAGTATTCAGCATGTCATTCCTCGACTGCATGAGTTGCGGTTTCGGTGCCGTCATCCTGTTTTTCATGATTATCAACGCACAGGTCAAGGCGACCACCGAGACCGACAACAGCGAGCTCATGAGCGAGACGAACCGTCTCGAGTACGAGGTACTTGAGGGGCGCAAGAATCTGGTGCTCGCCAGAAATACGATCGAGGATCTCGAAGACGAGAAGGTGAAAGCCGAGGGCCGGATTGCGCAGATCATTGCCCTGATCGAAGAACTCAGGGCCGAACTGTCCAAATACGACAATGACACGCTTGCGAAAATCGAGCGGGTCGAAAAGCTTCAGTCGGATATCGAAACACTCACGGAAGAAGTAGAACGCCTCCGGGCGCTTGCCGCAAAAGAAGACGCCGAGGGCAGCAGAGTCAGGCAATTCAAAGGCGTCGGCGACCGGCAGTATCTGACCGGGCTCAGAGTCGGTGGAAGTCATGTACTCATACTCATCGACAATTCGGCAAGCATGCTGGATTCCAAACTCGTCAATATTATTCGACGGCGCAACATGTCCGATCGAGACAAACTTCGTGCAGTTAAGTGGCGCCAGGCGGTCGCAAGTGTCGACTGGCTGACGACTCAGCTCGCCGCGGAATCAAAATTCCAGATTTACATGTTCAACACGGAAGCGAAGCCGGCGGTAGAGGGTAGCGACGGTGTCTGGCTGGACGTCAAGGACGGTAATCAGATAGAAGAGGCGGTCAAGAAACTGCGAAGGGCGCCGCCGCAAAACGGCACCAACATGCACGCAGCCTATCGTGTCATCAGGCAGATGACGCCCCGGCCCGACAACGTAATACTGATCACTGACGGATTGCCGACGATGCAGGATGCAACGACCAGCCGCAAGACAATATCCGGCAGGGACCGTTTTGCGTTGCACGGGCAGGCAGTTCGGGAGATTCCGAGCGGTATTCCGATCAATACGCTGCTGTTTCCGATGGAGGGCGACTACGATGCCGCAGTCGCGTACTGGGCACTGGCCAATTCAACCAATGGATCATTCGTCAGCGTTAGCAGGGACTGGCCGTAATGAAAAAACGACGAAACATCGAGGCGTTCAGCCTGTCTTTTCTGGACTGCATCTGTTGCGGTTTTGGCGCGATCATCCTGTTGCTCGTACTCAGCAAGATTTATGAGCCCGTCATCATCGAGAAAACGCAGGAGGACCTCGAAGCATTGATCGCGCTCCTGCAGCAGGAGCTATTCGATATTCGTGGCGAAACCACGGTGCTCAATCGCGACCTCGTCTCGGTTCGCGAACAGACCTCCGACACCAGGGTGACGCTCGCCCGCCTGCAGGGAGAGCTGGATACGGTTCAGGGACAGTACGCGGTCACCATGGACGATTCGGCGGAAGCCGTGATCGACGAAGGTGATCTCGAAGCAGCGAGACAGACATTGTCGGCGGAGATGATGCGGCTCAGGCCATACTACAAGCGGCCGGAAGACGATGCGGTGGCAGGAATTCCGGTCGACAGCGAGTACATCATTTTCGTCATCGACACATCCGGCAGCATGCAACAGTACAACTGGCGGCGTGTGCAGGAAAAACTGACCGAGACGCTCGAAGTCTATCCCGAGGTAAAGGGCATCCAGATAATGAACGATAACGGCAACTACATGTTCGAGCAGTACGCCGGCAAGTGGATACCCGATACGCCGGGACGCCGGCAGGCGATCATGAATACCATGCGTTCCTGGGCGCCGTTCAGCGACAGCAACCCCGTCGACGGCATCATGTATGCGATCGACACGTTCTCGTCCCCCGAGAAGAAGATCAGCATTTATGTCTTCGGTGATGACTTCGGCGGCAAGAGCGCGGAGCCCGTCGTCAGGGCAATTGCGCAAAAAAACAGAGTGCAAGCGGACGGAAGCCAGATGGTCCGAATTCACGCTGTCGGTTTTCCGCTCTTTCAATTCGGCGGCGGTCGTATTCCGAACGAAACGCAAAAGTTTGCAGCGCTCATGCGCGTGCTGTGCGAGCGTAACGGCGGCACCTTCGTCGGCCTGACCGGCATCAGTTAGAACCTATCTCAATATTCCGCATGGCCGCTCATGAGGAATATTGAGATAGGTTCCAGCCACTATTCGCCACAATCTATCGGCAGCCTGCCATTTTGCCGGCCGCTCATGCGCTCATTTCCGCATTGTAATTGACTCCAACGGCGACCACTGGAGTGGTCCCATAACCGGAGGAAACGAAAATGCGTAGCAGAATAATTTTAATCGGCGTTCTTACCAGCCTGATTGCCACACCGGCCATGGCCGGGGGAGCATCCAAGAAGGAAAATATCGGCGTGGGTGTCGGTGGAGTAATCGGCGCAGTCGCCGGTGGCCCCGTCGGATTTATGATCGGCGCCGCAATCGGTGCAAAGCTCGGCGATGAGTTCCATAAGAAAGACACGGAAGTAACATCGCTGTCTCATACACTTGCCGGCTCCAGGGAAAAGATCACGGAACTGGAATCGAGTGTCGATGCCCTGAGTAACGACATCGATGCCCTCGGTGGTGACCTGACACGTATGCGTGCGATCGCGCGGCCCGAACTGCTGAGTCTCATGCAGGCCGGCATAGAAATGGACCTGCTGTTCCGCACGGACGAGCATGTACTTGGCGTATCGACAGATACGCGGCTTCGTGAACTGGCCGCAAGCCTTTCCACGATGCCGGATGTCTTCGTTCAACTCGACGGATTTGCGGACGAGCGGGGTAATGCCGAATACAATCAGGAGCTTTCCGAGCGGCGTGCGGCTCATGTGCGAGACATACTCCTATCGAACGGTGTCGATGAGTCGCGCATCAAGCTGGCTGCCCATGGTGAGTCGCCCGCGGCAGACGAAAATGTCGACAGCTTCGCCCTGGAACGCAAGGTTAGTCTGACGCTATTCGTCGAGGAAAGTCCTTCCTTCGCATCGAATCCAGACTAGGAAACTACCAGTCCCCAAACGACTCACCTCTGAGTCAGCTATTGGCCGGTCTCTTCGGGACCGGCCCTTTTTTTGTTAGTGTGTCCGCCATGAAAGATTTGCTCGAGCGTAAATGCAAGCCCTGCGAAGGTGGCGTCGAACCCCTGACCCTGGATCAGGCAAAAGAACTGATGGCGGCCTTGCATCCGGACTGGATGCTCGCGGCGTCCGGCAAGTCGATCAGACGTGACTTCGAGTTCTCTGCATTCGGCAGGACAATTGCCTTTGCCAATGCCGTTGCGTGGGTCGCCACCACGGAGGGACATCATCCGGAAATGACGATTAACTATGGCTCCTGCCGGGTGTGTTACACGACGACAGCGATCAATGGGCTGTCCGACAACGACTTCATTTGTGCCGCAAAAATCGATCGGCTGGCTGCGGAATGATCGAACTCGCCGATATCGAGGCCGCTGCACAGCGCCTTCAGAATGTCGCAATACGAACGCCGCTGTTGCAGTCGGCCGAACTCGATGAAATCGCGGGTGGGCGCGTATTGGTGAAGCCCGAGTGTTTTCAGACCATTGGCTCATTCAAGATCAGGGGTGCCTACAACCTGATGAGCCAGCTCACACCAGAGCAGGCGTGTAACGGCGTCGTCGCATGGTCGTCGGGTAATCACGCCCAGGGTGTCGCGATGGCGGGGCGCCTGCTGGGTATCAAGACAGCCATCGTCATGCCCGAGGATGCACCGAAATCGAAAATCGAGCGGACCAGGCGCCTGGGCGGCGAGGTTATTTTGTACGACCGTTATACGGGCGACCGGCAGGCAATCGCTCAGGAGATTGCGACCGAACGCGGTGCAGAAATGGTGCCATCGTATGACGATGAACGAATCATCGCCGGACAGGGCACGATCGGTCTGGAGATCGTTCAGCAGGCCGAAGAACTCGGCTTGCCGCCGGATCAGGTGCTCATCGGCTGTGGCGGAGGAGGCATTAGCGCAGGCTCCGCCGTTGCCATCAAGGCTCTCTTGCCGGAAACAAGCATTTACACGGTGGAGCCGGAGGACTTTGATGACACCGCCCGATCATTACACGATGGCGTGCGACGCAGAAACAGGGAATCGGCGAGGTCCATTTGCGATTCCCTGTTACCGGAAACCCCGGGTGAACTGCCGTTTTCAATTCATCAGAAACTGGGCACGACCGGGCTGACCGTCAGCGATGCCGAGGTAAGAGCGGCAATCCGTTTTGCGTTTCTTCACTTGAAGATCGTTGTTGAGCCCGGCGGCGCCGTTTCACTGGCTGCTGTCCTGGCAGGAAAGCTCGATTGCGAGAACAAGACAACGGCGATTGTCCTGACGGGCGGAAATGTCGACGCGGAGTTTTTCTCGGAAATTCTGAACGAAGTCTGATCAGATACGTGTTATTTCCGCCCTGAACCGAATCGCGGCTTGTGCAGAATCGTGACGTTCGCCGCGTTCGGCTCAGGGTACGATCCTGGTGGCAAGCCCAGATCGCGGCGGTTTTTCCAGTCATCGAGCCATTGGATAAGGATCCTAATTTGCTCGATGTCTTTCTTGACTTTATGTGGCGGTAACTCGCAAATCCCGATGCCGGCCTCGGCCGCATGAACAAAATTCTGGCTGTCGCGCAACACGGCAATGATCGGAATGCCCAGCGTGTCGAGGAAACGCATGAGCTTCTCGTAGCTCTTGGTATTGCTACGCGTGCGATTTGCTACGACAGCGAGTTTGCGGTCACGCCTGTCGATTTTCGCGACGAGTAGCAGGTCGGCTATGCAGCGTGATGCTGCGTGGATGTCTATTGAAGATGGCAGAACCGGTACGAGAATACTCGTGGCATCGCGCGTTACTTCACGCAGATCGTCGTGAGTCAGGCTTGCCGGGGAGTCGACGATCAGCCTGGTTGTTTCATTGGGAACCCTGAGCTGCCAGCTTCGCGTTGCCTGCATGCTGTTTTTGTAGGCGGCGATGCCGTGAATAGGGGCCCTGTTTCCGGGTCGCTTCTCGAGCCAGCTCATCGTCGAGCCCTGCGGATCACAGTCCATCACCGCCGGCACCGGGCCGCAGCCCGCATAGTAACTGGCAAGGTTGGTTGCGAGTGTCGTCTTCCCACAGCCACCTTTTGGATTCAATATGACGACCTTGTTCAGATCGTCTCTGTTTGGCGTGATCAGCATATATTCGTGTCGGTCAGCCTAGAAACTAATCGTAACTGTCTGATATTCCCGCAGCTAATTCCATGCTTCAGTTCACATAATACCGGAATTCAAATACAGAGGTCGATCGGTCTCCGGGTCACGCGCCCGGCTACACTTAAGCGCCGGGCTTCCTGACTTTCAGGATAAAGCGATCGGTCTTGCCGCGCACCGTCTCGTCGAAAATGCCCACGCTGTGGTCATCAGCTTCATTGCGCAACAGATCGCTGTCGGTCTCTACCTCCAGGCCCGCTGCCTCGATGGACTCGAGGACCTTGGAAATCTCTATTCGATGTAAAGTGACATTGTCTGCGCTGGCTTCGCCGACGTGATCGATGATCCCGAATACGCCGCCGGGCCTCAGGACACTCGCAACCGCCTGCAACATGCCGACCGCCGCTTCGGGGCCATTGCGATTGTAAACATCGTGAAAATTGAGCGCCGTTATCGCGGCATCGAAAGGCCCGTCATCCGCGGTAAGGTCAGCGAAGTCCTTGTTCAGTCGCGTAACATTGGGCAGGCGATCATCCGCCAGGCGGTCGCTGATCCCTTTTTCATACCGTCCGTCACGAAATTGCAGAATGCCGGGCGTATTGTGCGCGACGACGCGACCCTCGGGACCCACCGCAATCGATAGCACCTCGGTGTACCAGCCACCGGCGGCAATGACATCGATGACACGCATGCCCGTGCCAATTCCAAGGAATTCGAGAACGTCCGCTGGCCGTCTGCCCGCATCACGTGCGCGATCTGATTCTGCCCGGCTCCCGCCGGCGAGGAGTTCTCTCAATCCGGGTGCGGGATCAGTCGCGACCTCCATGGCCGCCTCATCGACCGCGGGTTCGGACTCCGAGCCGTTTCCGCCACATCCGGCGACAGCAAACGCAACGGCCAAAAATGTAATCTTCGTTATCGCTCTTTTTGCAGTCATCGTTGTTCTCCAACCAGGCCCGAATCTGTTGCCGGGGATGTGAGCATACAACCGCCAAAGCAGAGCAACAAACGGCACCCGCCGTGCATCCTATCTTTGCTGGACGTATTCCGGCCAGACCGGCAGATTACCTGGATCGCAGGACCAGTCGGCCCGGGAATCCCAGAATATCCGGGCGGTGGGGCTGATGCCCGGCGAATCGTCCAGGGACCCTGCGGGAACAACCGCCATGCTCATATCGGGTGCGGTACGCGGAAGATGGCTGCCACATTCGCCACAAAACACGGTCCGGAACCTTTCGGCTCCGGGAACCTTGTAGCTCCGCATCAGTTCCTCGCCGGACACCCAGGTGATGGATTCGGGCACCATGATGATATTGCTCGCATGACCAGTGCCGGTCGCCTTGCGGCAACGCCAGCAGTGACAGTGCTGGAAAACCCTGACATCACCTGTAATTTCGTAACGGACCGAGCCACACAGGCAGCCCCCGGACAGAGTTATTTGGGCCACGCGACATCTCCTCATTAGAATCCCCGGGGGCCATATTACTGCATCCAGATCACACCGGATTCTGTGAGGTGGTCTATAGGCGGCCGGCAGCGCTTACTGCACACTGGATTGCTTATGAATGCCGCCCTGCAGAACAACGGTACGCCGGTCCGATTCGACTGGCGGCGCCGGGACTTCATCTATTCTGTGCTGCTCTTTGCGGTTGCGGTCAGCGTTCTCTATTTCGTTACCGGCCGCAGCGGTTTCCTGGCGTCGGATTACGGGCCCGGCACCGCCGTGTTTTTTCTCGCCTTCGGACTTTTCACGATCACGATGGGCTACCCGCATCCGAACTTCGGACATGTCTCGTTCGATCGCGCGGCCCAGGTATCCAGCATTCTCGTGCTCGGGCCCGTCGATGCCGCCTGGATAAACGGTCTGGCCTCATTGATTTACCCCTGGCACCGGCTCTGGCAGGGCGTGCCGATCGGGTCAGTCATTACGGCGTCCCTGCACAACGCCGGCATGATGTCGATGGTCATCCTCGGATGCGGATCACTGTATACCTACCTGGGCGGGCCCGTTCCGCTAGCTGACCTGAATGTCGCGGCGGCAGGTTTCCTGCTCCTGCTCATGCTGAGCATGCAGCTACTGAACGATCTCGGCATGCTCATCGTCGTATTTCTGAGAAAGGCCGATCCTGCCAAACTGCTGAACGTATTTTCAACGGCCGTCGAACTGGGATCCGTGCTGATCGCTATCGTCGTCGCCATCGTCTACGTGCGCATGGAGCCGCCCGCAGTCGCACTGGTATTGATCGTCCTGAGCATGGGCATGTTCGTGCTGAAGCAATACGCAAACATGCGCCACAAACTTGAAGTTCTGGTCGAAGAGCGAACCGCCGAACTCAGGGAAAAATCACGGGAGCTCGAAAGGCAGGCGACACACGACAAGCTGACCCAATTGTTCAACAGGCGCTATGCGGACGATTATCTCGAGCGTCAGATCGAAAGTGCCAAGCGCTATAACAGGGACTTTACGATCGCCCTTGCAGACATCGATCACTTCAAGCAGATCAACGACCGTTTTTCCCATGCGGTCGGCGACGAGGTATTGCGCCGTGTCGCCGACATTCTCGTCAATCGTTGCCGCAAGACCGACGTTGTTGCACGCTACGGCGGAGAAGAGTTTTTGCTCTGCTTCCCGGACACAAGTACCGAGTTTGCAGAACAAATCTGCGGCCAGATACGAACGGCCATCGAAGACGCCGACTGGTCATCAATTACCGAAAGATTTAGTACGCACTTATATATAACGATCAGCTTCGGCATTGCCAAAACCGGCAACGATACGCGCCGGGCTTCAATACTCAGCGATGCCGACACACGCCTGTATCAGGCAAAGAAAAAGGGCAGAAACCTGGTCGTCGTCTAGGGCGTATGCCATGAGATGATCGGGCATTGGGCATGTCGTTTGCACTATCAGCGAGACGCCGCGTAACTTGACAATGAGGAACGAAACTCTCGTTTAGAAAAACGCTTCGTCTGTTCTATTTGTTTGAAGATGGACAGAATGAACTCGCTTCATGCCTGGGCAGGTGTCGTAGAGCTTGCTATTTCGCTCTTTGACACCTGCTCCTTCTATTGAGTCCGTGACTACTTGCGTCAATATATGTCGCCCGACTACGTCAAAACCCGTACACGGATCCTGATTCTTGAAGTTAGCGGTTCGCGATAGGTAGCGAATTCTTCTTGAGGCAGCTATTGAAGAAAAAGAAAATGACCGGCCAGATGATGAATGGACCGTAGTATGCGAGGCCCGGGTGTATGTTGAGGTCGTCTGCAAAAACCACGATTGGCTCATGAACGGCGATTGCGAACGCGAAAGCCATTCGCGACAAATGGCGTGGTAATCGTTTTGACCTGCGCCCGGCATCGTCCTCGATTTTGAATCGGAAACCATTGATCAGAAGCGCCGTAGCGAAAAGCGCAAGAAGTAGCGGCGGTATCCACAGGAGGCCGCCTTGTGGTATCGACATCACCACTCCATACAGCAGCCACAGCAGCGCGAGTGCCATCAATAATGTCGTCACCAATTCTCCGGCAACTACCTGCGGACTCCTGTTTTGGAGCGCCAGGAAAGCGCTGCCGATAACACTGAGCATCAATATGGCGCTGGCGATGGACATCGGCGCAAAGTTTGTGAAACTGAATGCGATTGCCGTCGTGGCGGCTACCGCAGCAGCAAGAACAAAGGCTCTGCCTGCCAGAACGTGGGGATTTGAGCCCTTGGTTACCGCTAATGCCACGATTGCACCAAGAATCCCGGCGACGCCCAGAATGGAATGGAGGAAATAGGCGAGGGGATGGAATGGATCCCAAATATTCATGCGCTAGGTTCCGTTTTCCACGAAAGTCATTGAACCTGGGTATCCGACCTAAAACATCTCGCTCGGACCCGGCTTGTCATCGCTGGGTTTGTCCCTGCTGGCGATGTAGTCGCCCGTAATCATCTTGTCATAGCTCAGGCCCGGGCCGACCATGGGATAGACGCCGGCATTGGGATCGATGATGACTTCGAGGAAGGCCGGGCCCGGGAATTCGACGAATTCCTTTATGACGCGCGGCAAATCTTCCTTGTGATCGAGCTTCACTGCGTATTCGAAGCCGTCCGCCTCGGCAGTCCTGACGAAATCCTTTCTACGCAGGGACTTGTCGCTGCCTGACATGCGTCCCTTGTAATAGAGCTGTTGCCACTGCCTGACCATGCCATCGCCATAGTTGTTGAGAACGATGACCTTGATCGGCAGCTTGTAGGTGGTCGCCGTCTCGAGTTCGCCGATATTCATGCGCATGCTGCCGTCGCCGTCGATGTCGATAACGAGGCGATCCGGTTTTGCGAACTGGGCGCCGATGGCGGCGGGCAGGCCGAAGCCCATCGTGCCCATGCTGCCAGAAGTCAGCCAAAGCCGGGGCTCGCGAAAATCAAAATACTGGGCCGCCCACATCTGGTGCTGGCCGACGCCGGTCGAGATGATTGCCTCGCCGCCTGCGATGCGATTGATCTCTTCAATGACGGCATACGGCTGTATGAGATCGCTTTTTTTGTCGTAGTTGAGGCAGTGCTTTTCCTTGAGGCCGGCAATCTCCTTGTGCCAGGTGTCGAAGTCTTTTTGGAAATTGATGCGCTTGCCAAAGGCGAGCAGATCGTCCAGGTCACGCTTCAGAACCCCGACATGGTGCCAGTTGACGCTTTTGACTTTTCCGATTTCCGATACGTCGACGTCGAAGTGCGCAATATTCTTGGCGTTTGGAGCGAATCCTGCGGGATCGCCGGCGACCCGGTCGTCGAATCGGGCGCCGATAGCTATCAGCAGGTCGCAGTCTTCGACCGCGTAGTTGGCGAATGCCGTACCGTGCATGCCCAGCATGTGCAGCGACAAGGGATGTTGGGTGTCGCTCGCGCCAAGCGCCATTAAAGTTGTCGCGACCGGTATGCCGTAGGCGCTGGCAAAGTGGCGCATCGCTTTGGTGGCGTTACCGTTTATCACACCGCCGCCCACATAAATAAGCGGCCGCTCGGACTCGGAGAGCATTTTAAAAAGTCGTTCGCAGGCGTCATCGCTCAGGCGATTGTCAATAACCGCCTGAAGACGATTTCGATAACCCGTCAACGGCAGTGCCCCGCCACCGGTAAACTCGCCTTCCCAGTTTTGCACGTCCTTCGGTATGTCGATGACCACCGGTCCCGGCCGGCCGGTGCGGGCGAGCTCGAAAGCCGTTCTGATGGTTGCTTCCAGGCGTTCCGCTTTAGTGACCAGAAAAACATGTTTGGCGACTGAGCCCATGATCGCTGCCACCGGCGCTTCCTGGAATGCATCGGTGCCGATCGCGGCAGACGGTACCTGGCCGCAGACCACGACGATGGGAACCGAGTCAGCCATGCAATCTCGAACCGGCGTGACCGTATTGGTCGCACCCGGGCCGGAGGTAACCATGACGACGCCGACCTTGCCGCTCGCGCGGGCGTAGCCTGCTGCCATGAAGCCTGCTCCCTGCTCATTGGCAGGTACGATCAGCGGAATCGCGGAATTACCGTCGGGCGTCCGATGCTGGTCGTTATAGCGAAATACGGCGTCGTAGGTCGGGAGGATGGCCCCGCCGCTGTAGCCGAATATGGTATCTACGCCTTCATCGGCCAGGACCTGAATGACCATATCGGCGCCACTCATCCGCGTTCCGGCAAGCGGATGCTGCTCTTTCCGTCCCAGGGGCGCCTCTTTGTTCATTTTCTGGTTAATGTTTATAAGTGGCGGATTTTAGGCGAGTGTTTACTAATTTTTATTGCATTGCAATACTCGCATTGCTGTGCCACCTTCGAATCTTGATTCTCCGGGGAAGAGAACAGGACAATGCGTCACGTAATTTCGGTGCTGTTGCAAAATGAGGTCGGGGCCCTGACCCGAATGACGGGGCTTTTTTCGACCCGTGGATACAACATTGAGTCGCTCAATGTCGCGCCGACCGATGACCCGACCGTGTCGCGCGTAACGTTGGTAATAAGCGGCTCCGACGCGGCGATAGCGCAGATGAATACGCAACTCGCAAAGCTTGTGGACGTGGTCAATATTCACGATATGACTCTTGGCGATCATTTCGAGCGCGAACTCGCGATCTTGAAGCTGAGGCTCGCCACCGGCGGCTACGCGAAGGTGCTGGCGCTTGCCAAGAAGCACGGCGCCGAGATTCTGGACGATGCCCAGAACAGTTGCACCGTACAGCTCACGGGCGAGCTCGCTCACGTCGACGAATTCGTCAAAGAGGCCAGTCAGATCGGTGAGATTGCCGCCGTGGCGCGGAGCGGCAGCGTCGCGGTATCGAAGGGCGAAGTCACGCTCTCGTCCTACGCGAGACATCATCGGCTTTCCGGATAGGGACCCTGGCATGGCCGATGTCGAACTCGGAAATCTGCGGCGGTTGGTGATCAAGATCGGCTCGTCCCTGTTGATCAATCAGGAGGGCCGGCTCGATCGTGACTGGCTTGCAGGGCTTTCTGAAGATATCGCGACCCTGCACGCCGCTAATCAGCAGGTCCTGATCGTGTCATCGGGCGCCATCGCGATCGGCAGCGGCGTGCTCGGCATCAATCCACGACGCTCGCGTCTCGATGAGTTGCAGGCTGCGGCAGCGGCCGGCCAGGTGCAGCTCGTCCATGCGTATCAGGACGCGCTGGGCGAACACGGCGTCTCGGCCGCGCAGGTGCTCCTGACGCTGGATGATACGGAGAATCGACGCCGCTTCCTGAACGCCAAAGGGACCTTGAGTAAGTTGCTCGATCACGGTGTCGTGCCCGTCATCAATGAGAACGATACGGTAGCGACGGAAGAGATTCGTTACGGCGACAATGATCGACTTGCGGCCCGAGTGGCACAGATGGTGATGGCGGATGGACTGATTTTGCTCTCCGATGTCGACGGATTTTACACGTCGGACCCGGCCAAAAACCCGGACGCCGAACATATTCCATCGGTCTCGAACATAAGCGAGGAAATGTTTGTCATGGCGGGCAAGTCGCATTCGGACATTGGCAGCGGTGGTATGGCGACCAAGCTGCAGGCGGCCCGCATCGCGACCCGCGCCGGCTGTTCGACAATCATCGCAGGCGGCGCAGTCGAGCGACCCCTGAATGCGCTGGCCAGCGGCGGGAGATGCACGGTCTTCAGCGCGGAGGGAACGCCGGCTGCTGCCCGCAAGCAATGGCTCGCCGGGATACTCGAGGTACGCGGCGAGCTCCGGCTGGATCCCGGCGCGGCCACTGCACTGGCCAATGGAAGCAGCCTGCTGCCCGTGGGCCTGGTCGAGGTCATCGGCAATTTTCGTCGCGGCGATGCCGTGACACTCGTCGGTGCAAACGGAGAAGAACTGGGCCGCGGCCTCGCAGCGTATGCCAGCGAAGAAGCGGCCGAGATTATCGGTTGCCGATCCGAACAAATAGAACCGAAACTGGGATACCGTGGTCGGTCGGTCATGGTGCATCGTGATGATCTGGTCTTGTTCGGGGGTGAAACGTAAATGAGTCCGCGGGCTGAAAAAGCTTCAACAAAGATCATGGACGTATCTGAAATCATGGACGGCCTCGGCCGGAATGCACGCGATGCGGCATCGGAATTGGCGCTTTGCCCGACCTCGCAACGCGACAAGGCGCTTGCGACGGCGGCCAAATCTATTCGCGATCGCAGTGCCACGATTCTTGCTGCCAACGAGGTCGATGTGGCCGCTGCCGAAAAGCGTGGTTTGCGTGCATCGATGCTGGACAGGCTCGCACTGGACAGCGAAAGAGTCGAAGCGATGGCCGCAGGCCTCGAAGTCGTCATCGAGTTGCCCGATCCGCTCGGACGCGTGCTCGCAGAATGGGACAGACCGAACGGATTGCATATCCAGCGTATTGCAGTGCCGCTCGGCGTTATCGGCATCATCTATGAGAGCCGCCCGAACGTAACCGCCGACGCCGCGGCACTTTGCCTCAAATCCGGTAACGCCGCAATTCTCCGGGGCGGCTCGGAGAGTTTTCACTCGAGTCGGTCGATTCTCGAATCCCTCGCCGACGGCCTGGACGCAGCCAATATTCATCCGGCCGCCATTCAGATGGTACCGACGACGGACCGGGCCGCTGTCGGCTATATGCTCTCATCAATGGGGGACACGATCGATGTCGTCGTGCCGCGGGGCGGCAAGAACCTGATCGCGCGCGTGCAACAGGAAGCCAGGGTTCCCGTCATTGGACATCTCGAGGGCATTTGTCACGTCTACCTCCACGAATCGGCAAATGCCGAAATGGCCAGGGACATCGTGCTGAATGCAAAAATGCGGCGCACCGGCATATGCGGCGCTGCAGAGACAGTACTCGTAGATCGGTCTGCGGCGGACAGGCTTGTACCCGACATCGTCGCTGCTCTGAATGAGGCGGGCTGCGAAGTTCGCGGTGACGAAAACGTGCGACAGATTGCATCCGGGGTCAACGCTGCCGACGAAGAAGACTGGCATACCGAGTATCTCGACGCGATCATATCGATGAAGGTCGTTGACGATCTTGATCAGGCCGTCGAGCACATTCGCAGCTACGGCTCGGGTCACACCGAAAGCATTGTTGCCGAGGATCAGGATGCCGCCGAGAAATTCCTTGGCGACGTCGACAGTGCCATCGTATTGCACAACGCATCGACGCAATACGCGGATGGAGGCGAGTTTGGTATGGGAGCGGAAATTGGTATCGCGACCGGTCGCATACACGCGCGTGGTCCGGTCGGCGCAGAGCAATTGACGAGCTACAAGTACGTCGTCCGTGGGAGCGGGCAAGTCAGGCCCTGATGCCGGATACGGTTCCGGAATACGATCTCGTAATTATCGGCGGCGGCATCAACGGCGCGGGCATCGCACGCGACGCCGCGATGCGGGGCTTAAGCGTAATTCTCCTCGACAAGAACGACTTCGGCAGCGGTACGACGAGTTTCTCGAGCCGTCTGATTCATGGCGGCCTTCGCTATCTCGAATACGCGGAAATTCCACTCGTTTACGAATCCCTGCATGAACGCGGCTATTTGCGAAAGATCGCTTCGCATCTCGTCAATCGAATACGCATAAATATTCCCGTTTATCGGTGCAGCAGGCGAGGGCGCCTGCTGATCAGGCTCGGAATGATCTTCTACGATCTCTTGTCCATCAGGAAGACATTGCCGCGCCATCGCATGTTGAATCGCGAGCAGATGTTGGAGGAAGCGCCGGGCCTGAATGCAGACGGCCTTCGGGGTGGTGCGCAGTACTACGATGCGCAGGTCACGTATGCGGAACGGCTGGTGCTGGAGAACGTCATCGCCGCAGAAGAATCCGGCGCGATTGTCAAGAATTATTGCGCGGTCGATGTTATCGGCCCTTACGATGGAAAATCGCTGAATGTTGCCTACGTCGATCAGGCAACAAGCCTGAAAAGCCGCGCCAAGGGCCGGCTGGTCATCAACGCATCCGGACCCTGGGTAGACCGGGTTCTGCACACAACCGGTACGAAGACACGGCGCCTGATGGGCGGGACGAAGGGGAGCCATATCGTCGTCGGAGAGTTCGACGGTGCGCCGCGCGACGCTTTTTATGTGGAGGCGGCATCAGACGGCCGGCCGTTCTTTATTATTCCGTGGAACGAGCAATATCTGATTGGCACAACCGATATTCGTTTCGGTCGTGATCCGGACAATGCGCGCGCGAGCAACAAGGAAATTCGTTATCTACTGGACGAGACGAATCAGGTTTTTGCCGAGGCGCGGCTCAGCACCGACGATATACACTTCGCTTATGCGGGCGTGCGGCCGCTGCCGCGAAGAAGAAAGGGACCGGAGTCGGCGATCACACGCAAACACATCATCAAGCGCCACCGCGGTCGCCTGCGAGGAATAATCTCGATCATCGGCGGCAAGCTCACGACATACAGGAATCTGGCCGAACAGACTGTTGACCGTGTATGCAAAATGCTTCGGGCCGGAAGTGCAGATTGCGATACGGCGAGTACGCCCCTGCCCGGTGCGATTGGCGTTGACAATGCGCGAGATGAACTCAAAGCATATTCCGGACTGACCGAAGACGGGCGCGAACGCATACTCGGTATCTATGGCGGGCGCGCGGCGCTGATTCTGGAGCTTGCTGCGGCCGAGCCGGAACTGTCAAAGATCATCGATTCGAACGGCTGTGTTCTCGCAGCCGAGGTCGTATTTTGCATCCGACATGAATATGCGAAATACCTGACTGATCTGATGCACAGGCGTCTGATGCTCGGCCTGTCTGCAGACCTGGGAGAGTCCGTCGTCGACAAGGTTGCGGCGATCGCTGCCATCGAGCTTGGCTGGGATGAAGAACAGCTACAGAATCAGCTCAACACGCTTCGCCGCTACAATGCCGGCATGACATCATTCGCAAGAAATCCTAAGTAGTCGACGGATAAAGGGCATGGCCCCGATGTTCAGTCCATTGTTTCGCCGTGTAAGGCAGGACTTCCAGTACCTGCCCGGATTCATGCCGTATCTTCAGATTGGCCCAGAATTCGGCGGTAAGGAGATCGGCATGATTCTCGAGGAAAGCCTGCCTGGCGTCTTCCGTGAAGCTTAGAAACTGAATGAATTGCTCCGGAAAGACATCGTTCGGCCCTACGTAGAACCAGGCGCCGGGACGCATTTCATCAATGTCGTCCCTGGCCTCGGGAATTCCACGAAAGTTGCAGTCGGTAACGAAGCACAGCTCATCGTAATCGTAAAATATGACGCGACCATGCCGCGTCAGCCCGAAATTCTTGAGTAGCAGGTCGCCAGGAAAAACGTTGCTTAGCGCGAGGTCGCGGATAGCCTGGCCGTAATCGATCGCAGCGTTTCTTGCTGCCTGTGAATCAGCCTCTCTCAGAAACAGGTTGAGGGGCGTCAGTCTCCTTTCTATATAGAGGTGCTCGATGACGAGAAAATCGCCTTCCAGTCTGCAACTGTTTGAACATTCGGTCAGTAGCTCATTCAGCAATTTTTCCGTGAAGCGAGTCCGGTCGAGACGCAGGCGTCGAAACTCCTGGGCATCGACCAGGCGCCCGGCACGATCGTGCCTGAACACGAGTTGGTATTTCTCAACAACTTCCTTTCGAACGATTGTTTTCGGGTAGGCGAAATGATCGCGTATGACTTTGAACACGATGTCGTAGGAGGGCAACGTAAAAACTTCCATCACCATGCCCTTGTCGCCCCGCGCATGAACAAATTTGTCGCTGGAATTCTCGAGATGCTGAAAAAGGGAGCGATATCTTTCCGTCTTTCCCTGTTTCGCGCGGCCCAATACGGTGTATATCTCCGCGATCGGCTTCTTCGGCATCATGGCACTCAGGAACGCAACGGTGGTTCCCACAGTCTCGAGGTCAACATGAAAATAGGAACGCGTGAACCCGAATAGCATGCTGACGTCGTCCCCGGAGAGAATGACCGCGTCGGAAAGTATTCCGTCGTCAGTATTCTTGAGTGCGATGACCAGGGGAGAACTCCAGTCGTCTCCATCAATGCGCCCGACAATATATGCGCGAGTCGCCCGATAGAAAACGGGGCTGAGTATTTCTATCTGCCGAACGCTGGAGCGCTTGTGGCGCGAATCACAATATGCGTCGACTTCTGCGCTTATGAAGCGAATCATTCGGTCGACGTTTCGATAAGGTGCGGCAAACGCGTAATCTGAAATAATTTCATCGAATACGAATCGTGTCTCACCGCGATTTCGATAGACGATGGAATTTGCGGTGCCGCGAACGTGCTCCGTCGGAACGACGTCGTCCGCAGTGAACTCAACCTGTGGATCGACCCCGATTGTGGAGAAAGCTCGACGCGTTACGGAACTGAAGTAGGTCTTGAAGAATTCGCTATCAGGGTAGCCGACTATTTGTCGCGAATACTGGTCTCTGACCAGCGCCCAGAACGTCCTGTCATAAGCTCCATCCGCCAGCAACTCCCTGACACTGATTACCGTCCGGCCAACGGAACTATCATAGAGTTCGATACGTTCAACCGCGTCACTCTGGTTGCGCGACCAGTCGCGGCACTCGAATCTTCTCTGCGCGCGACGTGTAATTCGCCGAAAATCATTGTTGTAACTGATAAAGGCGTTGACGATGAGCGCCGCGATGTCAGCGGCATCGTGCTTCGCAGGTCCTCCGGGAGTCACAGAGCGGGACGCTGTCGCGTCACATATTGGCTATCATCGCATTGGCGAATTCGCTGCACTTGACTTTGGTCGCGCCCTCCATCAGTCGCGCAAAGTCATAGGTCACAGTCTTTTGCCCGATGGTCTTGTCCATCGATGCGATGATGGCGTCGGCTGCCTCTGTCCAACCCATGTACCGCAGCATCATCTCGCCGGACAGCGTCAGAGAGCCGGGATTGACCACGTCGAGGTCGGCGTATTTCGGTGCGGTCCCATGGGTCGCCTCGAACACGGCGTGCCCAGTGATATAGTTGATGTTGCCCCCGGGGGCGATGCCGATACCGCCAACCTGGGCTGCAAGCGCATCCGACAGATAGTCGCCGTTCAGATTCATTGTCGCAATGACGTCGAACTCTTTCGGACGGGTCAAAACCTGCTGCAAAGTGATATCGGCGATCGCGTCCTTGACCAGAATCTTGCCGGCGCCCAGTGCCGCTTCCTGTTCTGCATTGGCCGCCTCCGTGCCTTCCGAAGCACGGGTCCGTTCCCACTGGTCCCATGTATACGTGTGCTCGGCGTACTCTCGTTCTGCAAGTTCATATCCCCAGTTACGGAATGCGCCCTCCGTGAACTTCATGATGTTGCCCTTGTGGACGAATGTCAGACTTTTCCGCCCGTTGGCGATCGAATAGTCCAGCGCGGAACGCACGAGCCTGTCGGTTCCTTCCTGAGAAACCGGCTTGATGCCGATGCCGGAGCTCGACGGAAAGCGTATTTTTTCGAATTCGTTCGGAAAGTTTTCCTGAAAGACCTTAAGGAATTTCTCGTTGGCGTCAGTGCCGCGTTCGAATTCTATGCCGGCGTAGATGTCTTCGGTGTTTTCTCGAAATATCACCATATCGACACTACCCGGGTCTCTGACCGGTGACGGCACGCCGTCGAACCAGCGCACCGGCCGCAAGCATACGTACAAGTCGAGAAGCTGGCGCAACGCGACATTTAGCGAACGAATGCCACCACCGATAGGTGTGGTGAGCGGCCCCTTTATCGAGACCAGGTACTCGCGGCAGGCCTCGACCGTCTCTTCGGGCAGCCAGCTGTTATACAAATCGTTCGATTTCTGGCCAGCGAATATCTCCATCCAATGGATCTTTCTGTCTTTTCCATAGGCTGCCGTCACGGCCGCATCGAGAATCCTGACTGTTGCGCGCCAGATATCCGGTCCTGTGCCATCTCCCTCGATGAAGGGGACGATCGGATTATTCGGCACCTGTAACTTGCCGGAATCAATTGTTATTTTGGCGCCGCCCTCTGGCGGTGTTGGTGTCGCGTCAGCCATTGTCGCTCCGTTGTTGATATGGGTTTTGTGGCGAAGATCGGCCATTATAGTCGCTCAGGAATTGATTCGCCCGAATGAAAAGAGTTGGAAATGAATACACATTCGACGCTACTCCTTACATCGATCATTGCGCTAGCCACCACCTCATTGACGCTTGCCGGAACATCGGCCGGTGCCGCTCCGGCTGATACGGTACAGGACCGGCCGAGGATCGGTCTCGTGCTCGGCGGTGGTGGAGCCAGGGGTGCTGCGCATATCGGCGTGCTGCGTGAACTGGAAAATTTGCGAGTGCCGATCGACGCTATTGCCGGCACGAGTATGGGTGCGATCGTCGGTGGCCTTTACGCCTCCGGTATGTCACCGGCCGACCTTGAGGCACTGATCGAGTCTCTCGACTGGACAGATGCATTTCAGGACACCACAAGCCGCGAGCATATGACGTTTCGTCGCAAACAGGACGACGAGGCGTTTCCGATGCGGATCGAAATCGGGCTTCGCGACGGTGCCTTCGTGTTGCCGGAGGGGCTGATATCCGGACAGAAACTCTCATGGATACTGACAGAACAGACATTGCAGGTCTCCAGCATCGATGACTTCGACCAATTACCAACGCCGTTTCGGGCCGTCGCCTCCGATCTCGAGACCGGTGAAGCGCATGTCATGTCGAAAGGAGACCTGGTGCTTGCCATGCGGGCAAGCATGTCCGCGCCCGGTATCTTCTCACCGATACATGCGGACGGACGCAGACTCGTGGATGGTGGTCTGACCGGAAACGTACCCGTCGATGCAATGCGCGAAATGGGTGTCGATATCATCATTGCGGTCGACGTCGAATTTCCCCTGTACTCGCCCGATCAGCTTGGTTCTGCGCTTTCCATCACGGGTCAGATGCTGACGATCCTGATACGCAAGGAAACGCTTCGACAACTCGAAAGCCTTTCCGACGCCGACATACTGATACGGCCCGATCTCGGAGACTTCGGATCCACCGAATTCGAGAATATTATCGAGACGGTAGAGCCGGGCGCCGTGGCGACGGTTGCCGAGAAGGGCCGGCTTATCGAATTGTCGATCGACGCGGAATCGTATGCCGCATACCAGGCGTCCCGGGAAAAGCAACTCCGACAGCCTGAGCGACTGGCTTTCGTGCGAATACGGGACGACGGACCACTGTCGAGTAAATTTTTGAAATCGCACATTCGGACGGAGGCAGGGGACGAGATCGACACGGAGAAATTCGCAAGTGATGCGAGCCGGCTATACGGGCTCGGTCTGTACGAAACGGTTGCGTATCAGTTAGTCACGGAAGATGGCGAAACGGGAATCGAGTTCACGACGGTGCCAAAAAGCTGGGGCCCGAACCTCATGCAATTTGGTCTGTCATTCGAAGATAATTTCGAAGGATCGACGGCTTTCAATTTTTCGGCGAGGCTGACGAAGACGGGTCTGAATTCCTACGGCGCGGAGTGGCGCACGGACGCCCAGATCGGCACCGATCCTCTATTGTTCACCGAGTTCCATCAGCCGATAAGCGCTGATTCGCGATTTTTCGTCTCGCCCCGGGCGAAATTCGAGCAACGAAATTTCAACGCATTCAGTGGAAATGATGCAGTGGCCAGGTATCGGGTCAGCGAGGGAGAGGTAGGTCTGGATTTCGGGCGCGATCTCGGCCGCTGGGGTGAGTTTCGTCTCGGAATCCAACGCGGCACGGGTGATGCGAGAGTAAAGGTCGGCGATCCATCTCTGTCGAATATCGACTTCGACACCGGCGGGATTTTTGCCCGATTTCGAGTCGATACACTCGATGACGCGCAAATTCCCCTGCACGGCACACGTTTCGATCTGATCTGGAATGGCTCACGGCCGGATCTCGGTGCCGATGGGCATTTCGACAGCATTGAAACGGAGCTGACCTCCGTACTGACCTCGGGCCGCAATTCCCTGTCGTTCGGGCTCAACTACGCAACAACGCTCGATTCGGACAGCACGATTCAGGAATTCTTCCCCTTGGGCGGATTTCTCCGCTTGTCTGGTCTGGATCGGGGGGCGATCAGCGGGCCTCACGCGGGCGTGGCGCGGATGGTCTATTACCGGCGCTGGGGCGATAAGGGCAGTTTGCTGGAAATGCCTTTCTATCTTGGCGCCTCGATCGAGGCAGGGAACGCCTGGCAAAGTCGTTCAGAGATAAGTACCAGTTCGCTGCTCTACCATGGGAGCCTGTTCGCAGGCCTCGATACCTTTCTCGGGCCACTGTTCATCGGCGCGGGATTCGGTGAGGGCGGCAATTCGAGCTTCTATCTGTTTCTCGGTTCGCCACCGAATTGAATTAGAGGGAATTAGGGGGACAGTGACCTTAATTAATTAATTAATTATTAGCGGTCGATTTTCTCGAGTACCTGGGTCGGATTGTCAGTTGACCGATAGTATCCGTGCCGTTCGGCCATTTGCTCGTAGGCGGCATTTCGTTCCGATTCACTCGCATACCAATGCAACATTTCCCATTCGTCTCCAAGTAATCTTTGAAACGTATCCCCAGCCGGCAGAGACACACGAATACCGAATCGCTTATCGGTGCCGACCGATTTCTGATCAACAAGATTATGTTTGTGACAGTAGTCCAATGCTGTTTCCTTTTACGATTCGGACCTGTCATTCGCGCCCTCGCGATCTGCCCAGCCCAAAATCTTTCGTGTGACAAAAAGATACACCGGTTTGCCACCCAACATCCAGGTTCTCGAGATAAGAGTCGGATTTTCGAGGATCGACAGCTCGCGGCGGGTCAGATAATCCGGGCAGTATGTGCGTTTGTGTTTCAGCAGGTGTCGCAGGTCTTCGTGCGCCAATAGACGAAACAGCCGGCCGCGGCGCGGCGCATGCCAGGCCAGCTGAAAATCGACGATGCCTGGCTGGCCGTCTTCGGTCACGAGCCAGTTCGGTTCCTTGGCGAGATCATTGTGAACGAGATTCAGCCTGTGCAGGGATCGAAGAAGTTTTGCGGCAGCGCGAAAATACGCGATACGGGCAGGTCGAGCCTGCTGCATCGGTTCTCCGGCGATCCAGCTTCGCTGCAGCGTATCGGTATCGACATGCAGGACCTCGGGAACGCCGGTGATGCCATCCACGGCAGCGAGGGCACGGGCCTCGCGAGCCAGGAGACGCCGCGCGAGCCACCTGGCCCAGGGGCGGGCCCGGCCCGCGTCGCGCAGGATTCGTGGACCCGCATCGTGCAATTGCAGCGATACTTCGCCGAATACGTCTTTTTTCAATAACTTATGATCAGAGTCCGTCATTATTTAGTGGCGGTGCCGGCGCAAATTGCAGAGAATACATGATTCGCTTGCGCACACGGCTGCTTGACGGATGTCTGAGAAGTCAGGGCACTACTCAACAGGATCGCCAGACGAAACCGGTGAATTTTTCAGCGTCGGTGCGCCGTTGCATGCCGTCAGACCTGGCTACGTCCGCCGTCTGGCGGACAATGCGCTTTTCGAGACGCTCGTCTCCGGCGGCTATGCGCACGTCATCTCGCCAGACCGTACCGGCAAGTCCAGCCTGATCGCCGCAACCTCCGCCAGGCTGCAGGCGAACGGAATCAAGGTTGCAGTCATCGATCTTGCCCAAATAAGCGAGCGAGATGGCGGCACCGATGCCGGGCGCTGGTACTACAGCATCGCCTACCGACTGCTCCGTCAGCTTCGCCTCAAAATAGATTTGCAGGCTTGGTGGCAGGACAAATCCTTCCTCAGTAACCGGCAGCGACTCGTCGAGTTCTATTCCGAGGTTATTCTGCAAAACATGTCGGAACGCATTGTCGTCTTTATCGATGAGGTGCAGTGCGTTGCCGATCTCCCATTCGCGCGACACCTTTTGGCGAGCGTTCGGGCGGCGCACAATTCCCGGATCACAGAGCCCGATTTTTCGCGCCTCAATTTCGTCCTGATCGGTGAGTGCGATCCGGCGAGCCTCGTGGATGACCCGAATGTTTCACCATTCACAATCACTCGACCGATCCACCTCAGCGATTTTACGCGCAGCGATCTGGATCTGTTTGCGAACGAACTGAACCTCTCGGCTGACGACGCGAAATCAGCATTGGACAGAGTCTATTACTGGACGAACGGACAGCCCTATCTGAGCCAGAAGCTCGCTCGTTCCGTTGCGCGCGAGTCCGTTTCCGGAAATATCGAAGCGCACGTCGATCGAATCGCTATGCACCGGCTCGCTGGTCGTGCGGCCATTCAGAATGAGCCGCACATGAGTCATATCCACAAAATCGTTACCGGAGACAAAAAACACTGCGAGGCGTTGCTGAATTTCTATGGACGGATTCGCAAGGGTGTCGTGACAGAGACCGATCTCGGATCGCACTTGCAGCGCCGGCTGGTGGCCGTCGGGCTAATCTATGCCGGCGACGATGGCACGCTGAAAATCCGCAACCGGCTCTACGAAAGAGTGTTTACCGCACGCTGGGCGAACGAAAATCTGCCGCTGCACTGGCGCGGTCCTGCGATAGCGGCCCTGGTCATTCTGGCCTTTATTGCAATACCGTTTTGGTACACCCAGCTCCTGCCGCGACCATATGTTCGGGTATTGTCGTCGCCGACGATTGAAATCGATACTGCGGCCGTCGCGCACAGGAATCTCCGTTCATTTCCCGGGCATACCGAAGCGGCTGATCGACTGATTCAGATTTTTCTGCAAAACAGGGCGAGGCTTGCCGAGGAGGAAACGGCAATACTGGAAATCGAACAGCTGGCGCGACGCCTGCCCGTAGCAGACGGACTGGCAGACGAACTCGTCGCCGAATTCTGGGACCGCAAAGTCGCCGCAGCTCTAAGACATGAAGATCGTGACGAGGCGCTGCTTGCGGCACTCGAGTCGCTCGTCGTTTCGACGCCGCTACGGCGGCGCCGTGCCGCCACGCTGGTTGGCGATGACTACAGTCGCTTGATCACAACGCTAAGCGCGCAGGATATGGATCACTTCGTGTTCAGCCCCGACCAGGTACTGCTCACTTTCGCTGAGGGGCCACAGATTTCGCAGTGGTCCTTGTCAAATCAAACACTGACTGCGAGAGAACCCTGGACTGTCTCGGCACTGGAAGTGACACCACTTGTTCGCCGCGTCGTCGTCGATCGTGACGGTACGGTCAATCGTGTCGGTCTGAGTATCAATGTCAGCCATATGCGTCTGAATGATCTTCGGGTCAAACTGATCGCTCCGTCCGGCAGAACGGTCGAGCCTACGTTCGACCAGGCGCAATCCGCCGCCAACGACGTCATCAGGATCGGCCGGAGCGAGCTATCCGCACTGAACGGTGAAGCGATCAATGGAACCTGGAGCCTCAGCGTTCGCGATGAAAATACCGGCACAATCGGGCATCTGATGGGCTGGAACCTGAATCTCAATTCTCAGGTTGTCGTAGAGGATTTCGAGCGAGGTCTCGATATTCCGGAGCCTGTAGCCCGAGAATCGAACGATATCTGGTTCGGTCCCGATGGCCGCTACGCAATTGCGCGCGCGATGCAAAGTGACAGTGCCAGATTGTGGGACCTGGCGTTCGCACAGCCTGCCAGGACACTGGCGGTGCCCGCAAATGAACGCGTGCTCGGCCTCAGTTCGAATGCACAATATCTTCTGACGGTGACTCAGCGAACAGTGCACCTGTGGAATATTGCTGGCGGCAAGCTTGACGCGGAGCTCGCAATAGGCGCCATGAGTAACGATGCAGTGATCACCAGAAATGGCGCAAACCTGCTGATTCGACGGCAACGCGATTTGGACACCGAATTCGAACTCTGGTCGCTTGAATCGAGGATGGTTACCTCACGGCTGAGCATCGCCGGTACACCGGCACTCGTTGCGATCGATGCGAGTGGTGAGCGACTGGCCGTAGCGGATTACGACCGCGCGGTCAGGGTCTGGGACTTCAGCGATGGAAGCCTAATATCACAACTGGATTTGTGGGCGCAGCCAAGTGAGATCTCTCTTGCCGCCGGCGGTGATGTGCTTGGTGTAGTGCATGGCAATCAGGGCATATCGCTCTGGCGCGTCGACGAACCGGAGACTCCCCTGATTTTCGAACGGGGTTTAGACGACTGGCAAATGTCGTTCTCTCCATCAGGCTCAAGAGTCCTGGCCGGTAGCGCGAGACAGGGATTCCAGGTGTACAGAAGCAGTGACGGCGCGATGTCCGGACCACCGCTGGCATCCGGAATTCCCGGACGTACGGTGGACACGCTTGCGTTCAGCAGCGATGAGCAATACATCGTTACGGGCGACAACAACGGCACGATACGGCTGTGGACAGCACCGGTGATGACCAGTGTGGTGGAAGAGAACCGGGTCGGTGATGTCACGCCAGGCCATCGTCTCTGGCGGGAATCGGGCGACTCCGTCACCGCAATTTCACCCGGCGGGAATCACCTGGCAATCGGTGACAGCGGCGGACATGTGCATATTCTGCAAGTGGATGCCGATGCGGAAGCCCTGGCCGCGGCGAGTGACGAACTGAGTTTCCTCGGACATCGTGGCGCGGTAGTCGGGCTCGCATTCAGTCAGGACGGTGCGCTCGTCGCCAGCGCCGGTCTCGATCGTGCGATTCGTGTCTGGGACACGAGCAGCGGGCTGCCCCGACCGTTTCACATACGCACACTCGAAAGTGCGATCGATCAGATAAGCTTCTCGCCGTCCGGGGCCCGCCTGGCAGTTCTTGGTGGTCATCGGCTCTGGGTCATTAACACGGACACTGCCGAGGTGCTCGCAGATGTTGAATTGGGCGAAATGCATGCAGGGTTCGTATTCGCAGTCGATGGTCAACTGTATGTCGGCGGCGAAAGCGGAACGCTGCGAAGCCTTGCCAGCGACAGAGCCGGAAGCTGGAATCTCCGAAATGTATGGCAGGGAACTTCGGCCATCCGCAATCTGGGTATCTCGCCGAACAAGAAAAGACTTGTCATCGTCGACGCACAACAGGTGGCCCGCGTACTAAATATAAAGACCGGCGCAATCGGCACATCGACACTGACATTGCCCGATGCGGTTACCGATATATTGTTCAGCTCGAATGAAGCCCGCATCCTGTTGCGCACGGGTCGATGGATTCATCGGGCCGGTATTTCGCCCGGCGGTTTGATCTGGCTTGACGCCATTCGTTCACCCAAGGCTCTCGCCGGATCACAAATGGTCTTCGATCATCGACGAGATCCCGCGACTGGACAGGATTCCGTGCGCGTCTCTGATCCCTCAGGTGACCGCGTCATGTTGCTGACGCGAGACGCAGGATTCCCGGAAGTGGCTGAACTGCGATTCAGTCACAGTAAGGGACTTGCGCTATTCGGAATCAGGAGTGAGCTGATCGCCGAATGGAGCAGCAAACTCGGCATAAGAGAGCAGCTTCCTTAACGTTCACTGCCGCGCAGCGTCCGGACCAGTAATTCAAGTCCGGCGGCGCTGGCGTCTTGCGGCGGTACCGGTTCGCCAAACCGAACGGAAACCCTTGCCCAAAGCCGGCCGGGGATTTTTCGAAGCCCGCCGCCGGTCTGGCGGCTAAACCAGCTTCCCCAGATTCCACCCAGTGCGATCGGGATGACTGGAACGGCACGGCGTTCGATGATTCTCTCCACGCCTGGCCGAAAATGTTGAATCTCACCATCTCTGGTAATGCCGCCCTCGGGAAATATGCAAACGATATGACCTTCCTCGAGTTCCCTGTCGATTCTTTCGAATGCCTCGGCCAACAGCTTTTCGTCTTCCTTTGCGGAAGCGATCGGAATCGCCTTCGCTGTCTTGAAAATAAATCGTAGCAAGGGGTTCTGGAAAATCTTGTAATACATTACGAATCGAACCGGCCTGCGGACCGAGCCGCCGACAAGGAGGGCATCGACAAAGCTGACGTGATTACATACGAGTATTGCCGGGCCACGTTCGGGTACGTTTTCGAGTCCTGTCGAGCGCACCCGGTAAAGTAAATTGACGAGAATCCAGACCAGAAATCGCATCAGGAATTCGGGCAACAAGGTGAAGATGTATATGGCGACGATCGCGTTCAGCAGCGCCAGAATCAGATAGAACTGCGGGATCGACATGCCGTATGCGAGCAAGGCAATCGCCAGCAGGGCTGCCGCGACCATGAAGAGTGCATTAATGATGTTGTTGGCGGCTATCACGCGTGACAAATGCGCTCGCTCCGTCCTGTTTTGAATAAGCGCATACAACGGCACGCTGTAAAAACCGCCAAATGCGCCGAGCAGTATCAGGTCCAGGAGGACGCGCCAGCTGCCGGACCGCACGAGGAAATCGCCGACCGAATCAACTGCGACGACATGCATGTCAGGCTGAGCGTAATACAGGTCGATTGCGAACAGGCTCAGGCCGATCGAACCGAACGGCACGAGACCCAGTTCGATCCGATGTCCGGACATACGTTCGCAGAGCAAGGAACCGATGCCAACGCCGATCGCAAACGATACAAGAAGGCTTGTTGTGACCGCCTCGTTGCCATTCAGGATACTGAGCGTATAGGCGGGTAGCTGGATCGTCATCGCCGATCCGAAGAACCAGAACCAGGATATGCCGAGGATCGACAGGAATACACTGCGTTTCTCCCTCGCAAATCCGACGATGTGCCATGTTTCCGTCCAGGCGTTCCAGTTGATATCGAGCTCCGGGTCGGCCGCTTTGGTCAGAGGGACCTGACGGCTGGCCAGATACCCGAGCAAAGCCACGCCGACGAGACATGACGCAAGCATAATCTGGCTGTCGAAATCGGCGGCAATGCCACCGATAATCAAACCGAAAATGATGGCCATGTAAGTGCCCGACTCGACAAGTGCGTTGCCACCGATCAGTTCTTCTCTCGCCAGTTGCTGTGGCAGGTAGGCGTACTTTACCGGGCCGAAAAGCGTGGATTGGCAACCCATGAGGAAAAGAACGACGAGGAGCAGCGTGTAACTTCGCGTGACGAAAGCGAATGCGGCAAGCACCATGAGTGCAATCTCGAGCATCTTGATGCGTCGCATCAGGCGAGACTTCTCATACTTGTCGGCAAATTGACCGGCCGTCGCCGAGAAGAGGAAAAAAGGAAGAATGAAAAGTGCGCCGGCAATGTTTGCGAGTTCCCCGGCATGCATGCCGGCGATGCGCACGCCCTGAAATGTAATCAGTATGACAAGCCCGTTACGAAAAATATTGTCATTCAGGGCGCCGAGGAACTGGGTAGCAAAAAATGGCGCGAAGCGTCGCTGAGAAAGTAGAGAAAACTGATTCGAATCTGCCACTGCCGCGTCACTATAACAGACGTCAAAAAGGGCTCTGAGCCCTTTTTGACGGGCGGGTCGCCGTTGCCGTCCCCAATTTGCGACATCTGCGAACTACGGCCACTTTATGGCAAAATGCCGGTGATATTATTTGGCCCACAACCCCAACTTGGGCGTCAGGACTAGAGGGCAGGCTGAAAGTCAATGAATACAGCGCGTCTCATATTCGTTTGCGGTGTTATTTGCCTGCTGAGCGCTTGTGTCGAGGAACCGCCGCCGAGGTCGGTCGGTGACTTCCTGGCAAATCGTATCCTGCTGGAAGCCACGATGGTCAGATGTGGCGAAAATCGGAATCAGTCCAAGTACGAGGCAGAGTGCGTCAATGCCCGCGAGGCAATCAATCGAATTGCTGCAGAAGAAAAGCAAGCCCGTAAAGTAGATCTCGAGGCTCAGTTCGAGCGCAAACGTCGCTCGCTGCGTCGTACTCAGGAGGCTGCGGCCGAAGCGAGGAGGCGATCCGCCGAGGCAAGACGTCGGCGGGAGGAGGCAGAATATCTGGGCGTATACGAGGATATGCCGCCGGGTACCGAAATCGAGGGTGGCACTGCGTTAGAGCCGGAGGTTGGATCCAACACTCCACAGGCGACTATCGAGCCCGGAAATGCCGATACGCCGCCAGCCACTGGTGATGAACCGGCAGGCGAGGTCGGGCAGGATCTCGAGGCGATCCGGGAGGAACTTCGCCGCCGACAGGCCGCGGAACAGCCGGACTCCGGCTAGCTTTCGATCGCCGGCATGCTGCGGACGTGCAGGTCCCGCTGCGGAAATGGGATCTGAATATTTTCGCGCTGGAATGCTCGGTACAACGCGCAGTTTAGTTCGTGCGAAACCCGGCCACGATCTACTGGCCGGTCGATCCAGCAAAGCAATTCGAATTCGAGACTCGAGTCGCCAAATCTTCTGAAACGTACACGCGGTTCTGGTGTCTTGCACACTTCCTCGTGTTCATCTGCAATTCCCGCCAGCGTCTCGATCACTTGATCGATATCGCTGCCATATGCTACCCCGACCGCCGTTCTGATCCGATGTCTAGCCGATGGGCCACCTGCCTCGTTAATAATCTTGCTGTTACCGATGACACCGTTCGGCACAGTAATCTCGACGTCGTCCCGTGTCAGGATCCTTGTGCTGCGCAAGCCGATGTGCGTGACCATGCCGCGTTCACCCGATTCCAGGATGATGAAATCGCCCGTCTTATAAGGAGCGTCGGCGGCGATGGACACGCCGGCAAACAGATTGGACAGAGTGTCTCTTGCTGCAAAGCTCAAAGCGAGACCGACGATACCTGCCGAAGCGACCCAGGCCGTAACGTTGATGTCCCATGCAAGGAAGACGAAATAGACTGCCAGTACAATGAGAAATACTCTCAGAACGGTACTTAACAACGGCAACATACCTGCCTGCAACATACCGGCCATCCTTCGCCGCCTGATAGCGGCGAAGATCAAATCAAGTACTCCGCTGAACAAGCTGTACCAAACGAATATTGCAATCGTTCTCAGAATGCCGAGTGTGATGAACTCCGGTGAAGCCGGCATTTCCAGGCGTCGCGTCGCCATGGCCAGGCCGACCAGAACAAACGACACGAATATTGGTCGATGTGAAAGCGCGAGCACATCATCATCGATTCTTGTTTTCGACCTTGAGACAATTTTCGCGACGGTCTTGCCCAGGACGAAGATCGCGATTTTGCCAAACAGGATGAATGCTACGGCAATTGCCGCGGCCTGAAGATAAATGTTCGGGCCGATAAGCTCGGCCCAGGCCTGAACCCGATCGATGAATGCGTTCAACGAATCACCAGTGGCAAATCAGGAAGCGCAGAACTGGCTAGAAATCCTGGTCGTAATCTCCGCTGTCCGCGACCGGTTCATCCGGGTCCTGAATACCGAACGTACGAACGTTCGATTCAGATTCTTGCTGGACACTGCCCGAAGTCGCATCCGCCAGCATGCCGGGCGATTTGGGCAGCCGCTCCGTTTGTGCCGTCAGTAACTGCACAAATGTGTTGGCAACAGCCGGTGCGCTGTTGCCAGAGCTTGCAAAAATCTGTTCAGGCGTAGTGCTCGATGAACCGTAAAATGAAGCGTTGGCGACTCTATCCATCGAGATTCCCGCCCCTTCCAGCGCGACGCCTGCGAATATGCCGCGGCTTCGCGAATAGGAGAAAACTTCGGAACGGAACTGGATATCGGTTGCGATCGCGGTGTGCCGGCCGACCGGGCCCGCCGCGACGGACGCATCCGCGCCAAGCGTCAGTTTGCCGTTCGTGATTCCAGTCACGCCTTCGCGCGTCTTGATGACCAGAACGATGTCCGTGGACTGTGCGCCGATCTGCCAGCCGAAGCTGCCGCCGGTCAGTGTTATGAATACGGGATTACTCCAGGAATTGTCTTCGCGCCGGACAACCAGGATTCCTTTGCCGCGGCGACCGCCGATGCCAAAGCCGACTTTGACTACATTGGGTATTACGGCAACACCGTATGCGCGGGCAAGCAGTGCGGGCGGGATCGACTGTTCGGGGATTCGCAGCAATTGATCGAATACATCCGTTGCGTCCCTGACGCGTTTTTCCTCTTTGCTGGCCGCCAGGGCCGGATTTGCGACGACAACAGCCAGCGCAAGCAAACAGCAACTTAAGCGTATATGCATGATTTTAATCCAGAATTTTGAAAATGTGCCTTCGAGAAGGCGTGCCCAAGTAAAAGATCATACGCGATTTGACCGGCACACTCACGGCCAGTTCAGTCGCCTCCGGCGTGCCCGAGGACAGGCGGCAGCGGACAGTCCAGGCTGGCACAGATTGCCCTCAGCAATTCGGCCTCGGAAGTGCTTATTTTGCCGTCGTGACTGACGGTTTTCGCCAGTGCCTGAAGCAGGCTCCTGCTACCGGCACTGTTCATTTTTCTGAGAATCTTGAGGCTGCGATCGAGCACGGCGATCGATTCGAGCTTCTTGTTTTCGTATTCTGCGTCCGCCGCCCACTTGCCGAATTCGGCAACGCCTGCATCAAATGCCTTGACCCGTTCCTCTTCTGCATCATGGCCGTGGTGAGCGACAGCCATCACCAGGTCGATCGCAGCCTGCCTTATTTCCTTTTTGCCGGCGCGATTTCCCTTGCGACGGCCCGACGGATCGGAGACACGCTCAAATGCGCTGCTGAGGACACAATAGAAACAGTATTCGTTAAGATCGATAACGCCGTCCAGTTCTATCAGCCGCTTGACGAGTTCAAGAAAAAATTCGCGTTGTTGCTCCGGCCTCAATTTCAGAGCCGGAAAGGCGATCTCGAGGAGTGGCAGACGATATTCGGCACCGACGCCACCGATTTGTGCTGCGAAGCGGCGGACTATCTCGCCGCGTTCATTGCCAAGCTGTTCGGTGATGAATCGCAGCTGGCGATCCGCATGCGACGCCTCGCGATCGACGCCTAGCGCCAACGTCATCATCCAGGCGAGTTCCGGAGAATGAGCGGCGTCATAGAGATCGGGCGGAATGCTGCGCCTGATTCTTGCCGCATACGCGAGTTGTTCCGGATCAGGCTGTCCGACTGAATCGGAAATCGATGCCGGTACCGCCACTGGAGCGGTGGACGCAAAACCACTGGCCTGGCTTTCCTCTGCCTCGAGCCGGCTGGCTTCAGAATGTGATTCGATGTTGACCTTTGGGTAGTCGGCTTCGTTGAAGCCGGGATCGAGCGCCTTGATGCGGTCGAGCAATGGCGGGTGAGTCGCAAACATGGAAGTCAGGCGAGACGTGCCGCCCGCGAACAGCATATGACTGACTTCTTCGGGATCGACCGCCTTTATGTAGGAATGCACGCCGTAGCCGCCGATTTTCTTGAGCGCATTTGCGATGCCATCTGTTTGCCGGGTGAACTGCACGGCAGATGCGTCGGCGAGGTATTCACGTTGTCTGGAGACCGCCGCTTTGACGAGTCTCGCGGCAAATACGCCGATCCAGCCCAATAACATGAGACCGATGCCGATAACCAGGACCACCGCTGCGTTCTTGTTTCTGCTATGACGCGCCCCGCGCAACATCATCCGGCCGAGCATGCCGAGCACCATGATGCCGAACAGCACACCCATCATGCGGATATTCAGTCGCATATCGCCATTGAGGACATGACTGAATTCGTGCGCGATGACGCCCTGCAATTCTTCCCGGTTGAGTGTTTCAAGTGTTCCGCGCGTTACCGCGATCGCTGCGTCGCCCGGCGTGAAGCCCGCGGCGAATGCATTGATGCCCATTTCCTCTTCGAGGACATAGACGTCGGGGACCGGTACGCCTGAGGCGATCGCCATCTCCTCGACGACGTTGCGCAGTCTTTGCCTGAGCGGATTGCTCACGTCGGTTGAAATCAGCGTACCACCCATATCGGCAGCGACGCGGCCTCCGCCGGACGACAAGCGGGCCGTTCTGTATATCGTCGCTCCTATGATCAGCAGGGCCGCCATTACTGCGACAGTTGTGAGAACGGCGGGGTCGGCTTGCTGCCCGGTTTCTCCAACCATCATGAAGGCGGCAGCAGCAATTGCCGTTACGCCGAGGACGATCAGGACGGTGGCGATGACATAGACAATGACCAGCCAGCGCGTTGCACGCCTGGCGCGGTCTTGAGC
>Ga0255052_10000361_pt1 | contig 36959 bp, 31 predicted proteins | sample JV7_2_21_MG_FD_188632 | JGI IMG/M metagenome (GOLD analysis project Ga0255052, IMG submission 188632) | Seawater microbial communities from Jervis Inlet, British Columbia, Canada - JV7_2_21 | ecosystem: Environmental > Aquatic > Marine > Inlet | place: Canada: British Columbia | collected...
GAGACAGTGTTGTCGAGCTCGATCATCGCACCGGCGAAGTGCTCGAAGCCATTCGTAAGGCGGGTATCGAAGATAACACCATCGTAATCTGGATATCGGATAATGGCCCGACAATGACGGCCGCTAGTCGTGACGAGATCCACGCCGGTGACGCCGGCCCCTTCCGCGGTGAACTTGGTGATGCCTACGAAGGGTCGATCCGTACCGCAGGGATGATCAAGTGGCCCGGGGAAATAAAACCGTCCGTATCCAATGAGATGTTTGCCATACATGACTTTTTGCCGACCCTGGCAAATATCGTCGGTGCGAAAGTGCCGACCGACCGTCCGATTGATGGTGTCGACCAAAGCGACTTTTTGCTCGGTAAACAGAAAAAATCCAATCGCAATCATCTGTTGACTTTCATCGGTGATCGGCTGGCAGCGGTGCGTTGGAATCAGTTCCGCATTTACCCGATCCAGGTTGGCAATTCCAATACCAGCCCGGCGAAAGGCGGTTATATGGGGTCCATCACTGAAACCACCGGCTTCCCGCAGGTTTACAACATCGAGGCCGACCCGAAAGAGCGCGTCGATCTGCTAGTGGAAGGATACTCATGGATCATGGCGCCGTATCTTCAGAGTATTTTTAAATATAAGGCGACCTTGAAGGACCATCCCAACCCACCTGCCGGGAACCTGACTAGATTTTAACGATGGCGCACTAAACAGTGAAGAACACCGACACGAACGGGAGGCTGCTATGAATAATCGACAAGCCACGGCACTGACCGCTCTGGTACTCGGTTGCTCATTGCTTTCCGGGCCGGCCAGGGCGGCGGAAGGCGGCTACAGCAATTACGTTCCGGGGTTTTACGGTGACCTGGCGCTCGCCGTTGAACCGCCGGACGGACTCTCGCTGCGCAACGATGTCTACTTTTACAGCGCCGACGGCGACGCTTCGGTCCGCTCGGGACTGGTTGAAATTGGCGTCGATATCGATCTTTCCTTCGACTATTTGACTCTGCTGTACAAGCCCGGGATCGAGGTTTTCGGCGCGCAGTACGCCTTCGGCGCGGCGTTCGTCGCCGGCAAGGTCGATGTCGGCGGCGACGTATCGGTAGGGCCGCTCTCGCAATCCTTCAGCGACGACAAAACCTCGTACGGCGATATTACCTTTATTCCCGGTGTGTTTTACTGGAACAACGGCGACAAGCTGCATTTCTCACAGTCTTTTTACCTGGTGGCGCCGGTGGGTGATTACGACGTCGATGACGCCGCCAATACCGGGCTGAATTACTGGACTTTCGAAACCGATTTCGCGATGACTTACCTGGACCAGGAAACCGGCCAGGATTACTCGATCGTAATCGGTTACGGTTATAACAGCGAAAACGACGACACCGATTACCAGAGCGGCGACGAGTTTCACATCGACTACGTGATCAACCAGTTCCTGTCCGAGTCGTGGGCGATTGGCCTGCATGGGTTTTACTTCAAGCAACTCTCCGGCGACAGTGGCGACGGTGCGCTGCTCGACGATTTCAAGGCCGAGGCCGCGGGTGCTGGCCCGGCGCTGATGTGGATGCCGCCCAAATACGAGGGCAGCGTCGCCTTCGTCGTCAAATGGCTCAACGAGTACGATGCGGAAAACCGTCTCGAGGGCGATCACATTTTCTTGTCGTTCATGATGAGCCTGTAGAAAGGTTAAGGGGTCGGTGACAAATGCGTCTCATTCTCATTTGCAATCCTGTAAAAATCGAACACTCCAAGTGCAAATGATTTTCATTTGTCACCGACCCCTTTTTGGCTTAGGTTAACAACTCTTTCCGTCGTTGCAGTTGACCTGCGTCAACCTGCGAAATTTTAAAATTAGGTAGTTGGTTTGTAATCCATAGCCTGTTTTAATCCAATTACTAGAATTTGCTTAAAATTTGCCGATCCCTTTTACTAATACGAACAACAAATCTTAACAAGGATAAATAAGGAAAGTTTCATTAAGAGAATGTGACATGAAATCAAAATTAACAACTCTTGTTGCTACGGCGCTGTTGCTTGGCCATATCGCACCGGCGATTGCAGATGAGAGCTCAGCTGGGCGAACGTTCGGCGACCGTGACTTTGAAATAATGAAGTCTGGAAGTCCGGGCGCCTACTCATCAGAAGCACTGATTCTCGCACAAGCGGATTCAGATCTGCCCGATATGGGTTCGTCAGCCGAGACAGCCGCTACGCCGCAATATACGCAGGCCCAGATCAACGAGATGATGAACAATCCCCTCGGCGAACTGTGGATGCTGTTTACGCAGAATGACACCACTTCGTACAAAGGCGATGCCCTGGATTTTCTCGGCGAGGACGATAAGGTCTTCAACACCACGAGCCTCATGCCGGTGATGGCCATGCAGCTGACCGAGAACTGGAAGTATATAATGCGACCCGTGGTGCCCATACATTATTGGGATGCGCCGAGTGTCTCGCGAGGGAACACGCAGTACCCGGGGGGGGGGACTTACCGGTCTCGGTGACTTTCGACAGGCAGACCGAGCTTGGTGATATCGTGCTATGGAATGCGTTCGCCACCAACGAAATGGCAAAGCCACCAAACATCTTTGGCGTTGGTGTTACCCTCATGCTGGATACGGCCACCGAAGATGTATTCGGCACCGGCAAGAACAGCGCAGGACCTATGGCGTTGGCTTTCCATATCGGACCGCCCGGCGGCTGGATTTTGGGCGTCATCGGGCAGCATTAGTGGGACGTATCCGGCGATGATAATCGGCAAGATGTCAACTTGAGCAACATTCAGTACGTGGCGTATTACCGACTGTCTGCGGAAACCAATATCGGATTCGGCGGCCCGAATATCTCTATCAACCACGAAGCCGCCAGTGGTCAAAAGGTGACGTTCCCTGTGGGGTTTGGCTGGAACACCACCACCAAGATTGGCCCACTTCCGGTCAAGGTTGGTATAGAGGCATACAAGTATATCGAACAACCTGATAACTTCGGCGCAGATTACGGCATACGTCTCATTTTCTCGCCAGTCGTGCCTAGTCCGGCGTTCAGCAAACGGGCTATTTTCGGAGATTGATAATGGATGAGCAAACCTAATAAGGAGCATAAAATGAAACAAACAAAATTCATAACAATTTTCATAGAAGAAGGGAGATAACACATGAAAACGAGTCTAATGAAAAGCGCGCTCACTCTTGGTATTGCTTTTATGTTTAGTACACCTTCCCTGGCAATGGATGTGCACCCGGTGAAGGAAGACGTCAAAGCACCGAAAAAAGAATATTCGCCTTATGTAGACGATCACTTTCCTAATAATGTGTACTTTGGTGACACCCACCTGCATACCTCCTGGTCGGCAGATATTGGCATGGCTGGCGCTACTTTAGGCCCTGATGAGGCTTATAGAATATCACGCGGTGAAACCATCACCGCTCATTCAGGATGGAAGGTAAAACTGATTCGCCCGCTCGACTTTCTTGTGGTGGCGGATCATGCCGAAAACCTGGGTGTTGCAGATTTCATTCGTCGTTCAGACCCCATTATCCTCGCTAATAAAGTCGGTAAGAAATGGCATGATTTAAATAAATCCGGTAAGGGCTATGAAGCCTTTCTTGAATGGGTCCGCTCCGATAAAAAAGATCTGATTAACGAACCGCGTATGGTTCAATCGATTTGGTCAAGAGTTGTTGAGAACGCTGATAATTATTACCAGCCCGGTGTGTTTACCACTTTTCATGGTTACGAGTGGACCTCAATGCCTGGTGGCAGCAACTTGCATCGTGTGGTGATGTTTCGCGATGCCGGCGATAAGACCAGCCAGATATTACCCTATACGATGTATGACTCAGTCGATCCTGAAGATTTATGGAAAAACCTGGCGACTTATGAAAAGAAAACCGGGGGACAGGTCATGTCTATTCCTCATAATGGTAATCTCTCCAATGGACTCATGTTTGATACCGAAACGTATACCGGTAAACCGTTCAGCAAATCTTATGCGCAGACAAGAATTAAATTTGAACCAGTTTATGAAGTCACACAGATGAAAGGGGATGGCGAAGCCCACCCTTTATTGTCCCCAGACGATGAGTTTGCGGATTTTGAAACCATGGATATGGGGAATCTGAGTGGCAAGGTCCCTAAGACGAAAGAGATGCTGCCAGGTGAATATGGCCGCCCGGCCTTAAAAGACGGCTTGAGATGGGAGAACAAGCTTGGGGTTAACCCCTTTAAGTTTGGTTTAATCGGTAGTACCGATGCCCATAATGCCATTCCAGGCACGCGAGAAGAAAACAATTTCCTCAAAGCGCATTTTGTCGAACCCTCTGCAGACAGAGCCGAGCATTTTCTGGTTAAAGGCGTAAAACCTGAACTTTCTATTATGGTAAAAGATCTCGGCGCATCGGGTCTTGCCGCAGTATGGGCCCGCGAGAATACCCGCGAAGCTATCTGGGACTCTATGGCCCGTAAAGAGGTGTATGCAACAACCGGATCACGTTTAAAAGTGCGTGTCTTCGGTGGTTGGGATTTTAAAGCCGATGAGGTACATCGCCCTGATTTTGCCAAGCAGGGATACGCCCGCGGGGTACCCATGGGTGGCGATTTAAGTGACGCACCCAATGATACCGCACCGAGTTTTATGATTCGTGCATTACGTGATGCCGATGGTGCCAATCTAGATCGCGTGCAGGTTATTAAAGGCTGGTTAGATAAAAAAGGTAAAACCCAAGAGCGTATCTATGATGTAGCAGTATCGGATGATCGCAAGATTGGTGAAGATGGCCGCGCTCGTACGCCAGTCGGTTCTACCGTAGATCTTGAAAAACCGGGCTACACCAACACCATTGGTGCTCCTTTTCTAGCGGCGCACTGGGTAGATCCAGACTTTGATGCGAAGCAACGTGCCTTTTACTACGTGCGTGTTATCGAAATACCCACTCCTCGTTGGACCGCTTATGACAAGCAATTCTTTAACGCCGAAATGCCGAAGGATACCGCCATGACCGTGCAGGATCGGGCCTACACTTCACCAATTTGGTATACGCCGTGAGGACTAAAACATAGGTTCGTTTGACTGAGATCAAGAGACACAGTATTGGGTGAAATACAATGCCAAACTTTGTGATGTAACGACGAATAGGAATCCGGAGCCGGAGCGAGCCTAAGTCAAGAGAATTTTCTATACACCTTAAAACATAAAGTGGGAATGATACGATGAGGAAAATGATTATTGCAGGATTTATCTTAAGCATACTGGCATCGATGCAACTGGCCTTTGCGCAAGAGGTAAAAACCAAGGAAGTCGAGGGGTTTGATGGCGTTATCTCCAAGAAATACAGTGATTCGAAAGAATGGTGGGCGCCGGAAAAGCGTCCCAAAAAAGATTCGCCCAACGTCATTATCTTTTTACTCGATGACGTGGGATTCGCCCAGGTCGGTAGTTTCGGCGGCCTGATCAAGACGCCGAATATCGATAATCTCGCGGCCAACGGCCTGCGTTACAACAACTTCCATACCACGGCCCTGTGCTCGCCGTCGCGTGCGTCGTTGATGGCCGGGCGTAACCCGCACTCGATCGGCCTCGGCAGCCACGCGCTGACCGCGATGGGCTTCCCCGGTTATAACGCGATCATGCCGGAGTCCGCCAAGTCGGTGGCCAATTACCTGCAGGAAGAAGGTTACGTCAACTACGCGCTGGGCAAGTGGGACCACACGCCTTTATACGAAGTGTCACAGGTTGGACCCTTCGATCGCTGGCCGAGCGGTGAAGGTTTCCAGCACGCCTATACCTTCATGGCCGCGGACGTACACCAGTTCGTGCCGGTGATGTGGAACGACCACACCCCGGAACCCTACCGCAAATCCGAGCATCTGGATAAGGATCTCGCCAATCGCGCGATCGAATGGATTACCGGGCACAAGTCGATCAAGAAAGACCTGCCCTTCATGATGCTGTGGGCCTCTGGCTCGATGCACTCGCCACATCACGCACCGGACAGCTATATCGACAAGTACAAGGGCAAGTTCGATATGGGCTGGGACAAGGCGCGCGATGTAATCCTGCAGCAGCAAATTGCAAAGGGCGTAGTACCAAAGGGCACCAAACTGACAGATCGCATCGATACGATTCCCGCCTGGGGCTCGTTACCCGCAAAAGAGCAAGAACTCTATGCGCGCCAGATGGAAGTCTTTGCCGCGCAAATGGAGTGGGTAGACCACCAGATCGGCCGCGTGGTCAAGGAACTGGATAGAATCGGAGAACTGGATAACACGCTGATCTTCGTTACCGCCGATAACGGCGCCAGTGGTGAAGGTGGCCTTGCCGGAACCTTTAACGAGACCTATGTGCTGAACGGCCTGCAGACACCACTTGAAGCGAATTACAGGCACCTGGAAGACTGGGGCCGGGAAAACACTTACCCGCACTATCATGCGGGCTGGGCGATGGCGGGTAATACCCCGTTCCGCTACTTCAAGCAAAGCGAGCATCGCGGCGGTCAGCAGGACCACCTCGTCGTGCACTGGCCCAAGGGCATCAAGGCCAAAGGGGAAGTGCGCAGCCAGTTTCACCATATCTCGGATATCGCGCCTACCATAATGGAAGCCGCGGGTATCGAGGTCCCGGAAGAGTATGGCGGTGTTAAACAGCAGCCAATGGAAGGCACCTCGCTGATGTACAGCTTCAACGAGGCCGACGCGCCCAATCAGAAAAAACGCCAGTACTTTGAAATGTTTGGTAACCGCGCGATCTGGGCTGATGGCTGGAAAGCGGTAACACTACACGCCAATCGTATGCCATGGGAGCTTAACAAGGTTGAGCCTTTCGAAAGTGACGTATGGGAGCTGTATAACGTCGAAGAAGATTTCTCTGAAAGTACTGATTTATCGAAGAAGTATCCAGAAAAACTCGCAGAGCTTAAAAAAATCTTTGATGAAGAAGCCTGGAAATATAACGTTTATCCGCTCTACGACGATATGATCAAACGTCTCGGTGCGCAGCAAGATCGCCTGTTCGGCGATCAGAAAGAGTTCATCTACTACGCGCCGGGCGCTGTTCGCATTGCCGAAAAGTCGTCGGCACCGGTTAAAAACCGAGCACATACGATCGAAACACAAATCGATCTCAAGGGTGACGAAGAGGGTGTCATCGTCGCGGTCGGCGGCATGACCGGTGGTTACACCATGTTCATCAAGGACGGCCGCCTGTACTACGACTATAACTTTCTCGATGGAGTGCATTACATCCTGGAGTCGCCACCCCTACCCAAAGGAAAAACCAAACTGAAATTTAATTTTATAAAAACCAGGCAGTTTGGCGGTGATGGTGAGCTGTACGTCAACGACGAAAAGGTCGACGAAGTCGAAATGCCACAAATGCACATCGCCACCTATTCGCTCGCCGAAACCTTTGATGTGGGTCGAGATACCGGCACCCAGGTCTCCAAACAGTACCAAGGAATTTTCAAGTTCAATAAAGAACTCGACCGGGTCATATTTCTGATATCAGACGAGAACACGGTGCCACCGCGCGATCTCCCTGCTATGTATTACTAGGGATTCGGGTTTGTAAATCAAGAAAGGCTCACCTTGCGTGAGCCTTTTTTTTTCGGAATACAACTATGCAGGCCGACTTATCTCCAGGTTCAAATAACTGGATAAACACCGAGAAATATCCGTCTGGCAATCTCTGGTCGCCCCGGTTATTCTGCCGGAATTGTATGAACCCTTGACGCGGACCGCATCGCAATAGATAAATGCTCGTTTGTTAATACCCTGTCGACTTCGGAGACTCTATGCGTTACCCCATGAGAAAATTGTTGCCCATATTGATCGCGGCGACCACCATGATCCCGCTGCCCACGCTGGCAGGTGGCTTGTGGATCAACGAATTTGGCGCGCCCGCGATGGGACGTGCCGCGGCGGGCGCGCAAACCGGTTCCGACGACGCCTCCGCGGGCCTCTCCAACCCGGCGGGCATGGCCTATGCCAGCGGCACACAGTGGATGGCCAGCGGTGGTCTGATCGCGCCGAAAGTCGAGTTCGACGTGGATCGTGGTTCGATCCTGAACGGTACCGAGGACAGCGGCAATGCCGGCTCGGTGGTACCGAGCGGCAGCGCCTTTTATACCCGGGAGATCGATGACAAATGGCATTTCGGTACTAATTTCTACGCCCTGACCGGTAATGCGCTCGATTACGACAGCGACTGGGCCGGTCGCTACCAGGCGACCGAAGTCAGCCTGTTCGTGCTGGCGGTGCAGCCCGGGGTGAGTTACCAGGTAAACGACCGCGTTTCCGTCGGCGCCAGCGTCGTGCTGGTCTACACCGAGCTCGAAATGAAAGTGGCTGTGCCGAATCCCACTACCCCGCTTATAGGCCCGGATGGCAGCGCGAAAATCGAAGGTGACGACTTCAACGTCGGCTACGCGCTCGGGGCCGTGTTCGAACTGAGCGACAGCACGCGTCTCGGCATGGTGTATCAAAGCGAGCTCGATGCAGAATATGACGGCGACGCCGAACTCGATCCAGCCGGTCTCGATGTCGGCATCGAAACCGAGCTGCCGCTGGCGGCGATCTTCCGGCTCGGACTGAGTCACGAATTTGACGACCAGCTCACCGGTCACATGACCCTGGGCTGGGACGACTGGAGTACACTCGATTCGGTCAACCTGTCGACCCAGTCGAACAGCGCGGTGCTCGATCGCAACTGGGATGACACCTATCACTTCTCGCTCGGCGCCAGCTACCGCATCGACGATAGCTGGCAATGGCAGGCCGGAATTGCCTACGACACGAGCCCGGTGGACGCCGACGATCGCACCGCCGACCTGCCGATCGACCGCCAGGTGCGCTACGCGTTCGGCGTCACGCATACACGCCCAGACGGTGTCGAAATCAGCGGCAGTTTCGTTTATGCGGATTTAGGTGACGCCGAAATCGATGCGCTGGGTTACGAGGGTGAATATTCATCAAATGAAGTCATATTTACCTCTGTCAGCTTCAACTGGCGAATGTAAATGAGGATCAAGGGGGTCGGTTGCTGATCCTGCTTAGAAAGTAAATCCCGCGGTAATCATGGCGGCGGCAAGCCCCAGCTGGTTGAACTCGACAGCAAATGATTTCCCCTTGAAGCCCAGGGTCGGCACGACCGCCGGCGCCACACCCAGGCCGTTGAGCGGGATCTTGTCTTCATAAGGCTCCACGTAGCCGTGTAGCAGCCCACCCGTGAGCTTGAAATACCACTGATCCGAGTCGAATTGGCGCCATTTTTTGCCCACATACAGGTATTCGGATTTCTGGCCGAATGAATTATCAAATACCGCCAGCCCCATTACCCGCTTGTTTTTGGTCTGGCCTTCGAATCCAAGCATGTTCTGGTCATTGACATGGTCGGGGTCCGGGTCGTAGTGATTGGTGTAGAGCGAGGTGTAAACATACGACTGTTTGAAATCCCAGCCCGTGGTCCAACTTGAGAACAGGCTCTCGTCATTACCCTGGGCCAGGCATGGGCTGATGGAAAATGCCATTGCGACAAACAGCAGCAAGACTGGCGCCAACGTGTTAAGCAGCCAGGATTGCCCGTCAGTCTGTGAGCACGGGTTACCATCATCGAAATTGATCCCGTTGAGGGTGCACGGGGATGTGCCTTTAGTCGGATATGAATAATTCATCGTAGCCTGTCTCGAATTTACCTTCTCTATGATGACTACTTATAGTAGAGGTTGGTTAAACACTCCTTATCCGCGGGCGCCAATCGCTGATCCCGATGTCAAAAATCGACAAAAATACGGGAATTAGGGTCAAACGCGATTAAATTTCGACCCCTGGACCTAGGCTACTCGACGAGGTCCCACAGGCCGGTGTCCTTGAGCGCCGTCAAACACTGCTGACTGACCTGGGACTGATTGGCCTTGATACAACGCAGCATACGACCCTCTCCCGGTTCTACTGCAAGGCAATGCTTGTCGGCATCGGCTTCACAGGCGACGAGCGAGTAATCCAGGGCTGCCGCACTCGTCTTGATGGCCATGGTGGCTTCCTGAATACCCTGCTTGCACTTTGAGGACAACTGGTCTTCATAGGCCGCGAGACACATGAAAACTTTTTGTGCATTTTTACCGAGACCGTCGCAGTGTTGTTTGATATCTGCACCACAACCACGTACCGAGGTATTAACGGTTATTTTGCCCCCCTTCAACTTTTCCGCCAGTGGCTTTCCGGCCTCCTGGGCGGGGGCGGAGGTTGAAAACAATAAAGCTGATATTAGTAAAATAATGGTTTTCATGGCATTAAATCTCATTTCTTTTTCCCTGGCTGTGGTGAGTTTTTTAGACCGGATTTCAGTCACGGGTATTGTACACAAATATTTTTGTGCGTCCGCTTTGGATTGGATCCAGGCTCACTTTAATCTGCCGAATCGTCGCTATCATCAACCGGCTTGAAATAAAGCCAGAACAGCAAGCCGATAAACAGGAACACTTCAATATTCATCACGGTATCTAAGAGATTGCTCATGTTTAGTTCTCGAATTCTTTTTTCAGGGTTTTCAACAGGCAAACCACCAGTATCAGCACCACAAATACAAATGGCAATGAGCCCAGTGCAATAATCGATTTAATCGCGCTCATGTTACCCGACAGGATCATGACATATCCTAACGCGCCCAGGATGACACCCCAGGTCAGTTTGATTTTGACGCTCGGATTCAGGTCACCCTCGGTCGAAAACATCCCCAACACGAAAGCTGCGCTGACGACACTGGTGACGATGAACAAAAATGCGGCCACGATGACCAGCGAGATGGTCAGCAGCGGCAGCGGGTAATTCTCCAGCATGAAAAAGGTGACCCCGCTGACGTTGTTTCTGACCACGTCCATGATCTCGGAGCCGCTGCGCAACACTTCGTAGAATCCGGCGCCGCCAAATACGCCGAACCACAAGATCGAAAACAGGGTCGGCCCCAGAATCACGCCGCAGATAAACTCGCGAATGGTTCGCCCTTTCGATATGCGTGCGATAAACACCCCGACAAAAGGCGCCCACGCGATCCACCAGACCATGTAGGTCAGGGTCCAGGATTCGAACCAGCTGCCGACATGTTCATCCAGAAAAGTAAAGGTTCGAAATCCATGCACCAGGGCACCGCTAAAATATTCCCCGACTGCCTGTGTAATGCCACCCATCAGAAAGTGCGTGGGTCCGGCGAGCAACACAAATATCAACAGCGCGCCCGCAACCGCCATGGCGGCATTGGATAACTTTGCCATGCCGGTGCTTAAATCGACCACCAGCGGCGGAAAATAAGCGACACAGAGCACAAAGAACACCACGGTGGTTAGCCCGAGTCCGGTATCGCTTAAGCTAAACAGCGTATCGATGCCGTCCTTGACCTGAAACACGCCCATCGCGATCGAACCGCCGACACCAATGGCAATCGCCACGATGGCGAGTAAATTGCTCAACCAGCTAACGACGTTGGTAACGCGGTTACGGCCAAAGGTATTGAGGATCGGTGCACCGATTAAACTGGGGCAACCGCGTCTGAAACCGAAGTAAGCGATCACCAGTCCGGTGAGCGCGTAGATCGCCCAGGCGTGAATGCCCCAGTGGAAATTGGTGACGAACAAGGCCTGGTCTGCGGCTACGCCGGGGCTTTCATACTCTTTAATCAGGTCGAAATGCGTAAGCGGCTCCGCGCTGCCCCAGAATAACAAGCCAACCCCCATGCCGGCCGCGAACAACATCGTCAGCCATGAAATCGTCGAGAATTCCGGCTCATCGTCGTCCGCGCCGAGCTTGATGCGGCCATAGCGCGACAGTGCCAGCCAGATGCTGACGATCAGCATGAAGGATACGGCCAGCATGATAAACCACGCGCGGCTGGTAAACTGGATGTGCACCAATAAAGCCGCTTTGGCCGCGAGCCCGCCGGCATCGACCAGTCCCCAGGCCGCGATGGCACCGGTGATGGCGAGCGCGATGATCAGCAAGGGGCTTGTAAAAGCAGATTTTTGACTGATCACCGCTGCACCATTATTTCCGGGTTGTTCTTTTAATTCATTATTAGTCATGGACAATTCCGGGGACAGTATACCCATTAAAATTTTTCAGGGGCAATACTCGACTCGTATCCAGGGAGAAGGCTCATTGATAGATCGGTAGGTATGAAACAGGAAACCGTAGGTCATCAATTAACTAATAAGTATACTGTCCCCGGAATTCCAGATGCTAGAAATTTGGAAATATACCTTTTTTACTTCTTGTGTGTCGAAGATGCTTGTACAATTTGGAGTTCGTAAATGGAGCATTTTGAGCGCCGCAGGTATAATGTTCTTCTCGATCGCAGAGACTACAGCAAAGAGTACAGACTATGAAAACTTCTAAATTATCCGGAATTATATTTGTTTTGGTGGCATCGTTGGGTATCACAGAATTGGCATTAGCCGAGAACCATTGGTCAGATGAGTGGGAGGTCGAGGTCGATGGTAAATCCACGAGCAGTGGAACTATCAATTTCAAAATCACCTTCGAACCGGGTGTCGATGTTGCTGCGCGCGAAGCAGTGACCGTCGATGTGCAGGTTGCGAATGACACGGGTGAAAACGACGTTGCAGACATTATTAGCAATAGTTTCCGTGCCGTACTCGGCGACGAAGAATTCGAAGTTGACGTCAAATCGGGTGAGAAAGTTGAGATCGAATCCAAGGGAGAAACTCCGGACTTCGTCCTGGAGATCACCGCCAGCTCAATCCAGGGTATCAGCCTGGAACTCGACCACTGACTCGTTCGGGGCGCGTAGGGTTGCTCGGCTATCGTCGGTGCAAGTTGCATCGTGCAAAAAACAACGCATCCGAGTAGAGCCGTTCTTCGGTTTATCCAGTTCGCCGTAACTTAAAACGAGGCTGAAGTGGTGTGACGAAAGCTTCCTTGCGGCACACCGAACGCGGTGAGCGCATCGGTATCGGCATCGGCATCGGCATCGTACCGTCGGACCAGACACGGGCGGTGCAACATGAATCCGTTTGGGTTAATCTAAGCCCTTCACGCATATTCTAATAATCAATTCCATGCGACAAATTCAATCTGGATCCCGATTCAACTACTCCATGTTTCGTGCGCTTGGTTTGTTGGCGATGCTATGGCTCGCCATCACGATTCCATTCTCGGCCTTTGCGCAAATGGTTCCGAGCACCGCGGTGGAACCAGCACCGGTTGAGATTCCCGAAAACCTGACGCAGGCGCAAGTGCGTGACCTGATCGCACGCCTGTCCGACGACCAGGTGCGCGAGTTGATCATCCAGCAGCTCGACAAGCTGGCGCTTCAACAGGATCAGGCTGCCGACCCAACGGCTTATGTCGGCCAGTTGCGCGAAGGCATGCACGTGGCCTGGGACGCACTTTCACGAATGTCTACCTCGGGCAACAAGCTTAACGCCCTGCCCGCCTTGATCTGGCGGCAGTTAACCGACAACGGCAAGGTCAGTGTCTGGTTTTTACTGTTCCAGTTGATCGGTCTGCTGGTGGTTGGCTGGATCGCGGAACGCCTGGCGAGACGTCTGCTCGAAAAGGCTACATCCAAACCAGTAGAAGTACTTTCGTTAGGTAAGCGCTTTGACCTCGCCTGTTACGGCGCGGTGATGGGCATGGTTGAACTCGGCGCCTTTGCCGTCGGCGCGCTGCTGTTTGTGGAAATCACCGGGCAGCAGGCGCAGGCCGCACAAATGCTCTGGTACCAGGTCGTCTGGTGCCTCGTGTTAATAAGGCTTGTCTTGCTGGCAGTGCGACAAATTGTCTCACCCGCCAAGTCGGACACTCACCCGGGATCGGTAACCGATGCCGCGGCGAAGCAGATACTGGCCTGGACCGTGATCCTGGCGGCATCCCTGGTGCTGCAGTTGCCGATGATCAAGGTTGCCAGCGATTTTGGTGCCGATGCGGAAACTGATCTGTTGCTGCGCGTTCTCTTAGGTGGGGTATTTGTTGCCTTGCTGATCGTGCTGGCGATTCGCCTGCGTCATTACGGCGCGGAATTGATCGTGGGCGCGGAGGCCGAAAGCGGCAGTATCCGCCAGGGGCTGGCGCGCATCTGGTGGATGCTGACGATTGTTTACATCCTGCTGATCTGGTTCATGTCGGTCGGCAAGCTGGCCGCAACCGGTGAATCGTCGCTGGTGCCTGGTCTGGGAAGTCTGTTGCTGTTCGTCTTGATCCCCTATCTCGATATGGGCCTGCAGAGGCTGATCACCCGTTACTTTGAATATAAAGAGGAAGAGACACAGCTCGGAGAAACGCCTGCTGCTGATGAGACCGCTGAAGCGATCTCACCCGCCGCAGCCCTGGTCGAGCCAGGCACTAGTGCAGTCCTCGAGGCAACCGCGCCGGATTTTGAGACCAGCGCGCAGACTTACGAGCCAGGTTATGTCGCCACTGCGCTGCGTTACGCCCGGGTCTTAATGGTGCTGACGATTTTGGCAATATTCCTGCGCCTTTGGGACATCGATATCAGGGCCATCAGTGCACAGCTTCTTGGCCAGCGTTTCGCCAGTGCATTATTTGACATCGGCATCACTATTTTACTGACCTGGGCTTTATGGGGCGTAATCCGCATCTCGATCGAACGCAAGCTCGACGATGGCAAGGGGCCTGTAGAGGAAGAAGAAGAGGCCGAGGCCGGTGGCCTCGGCGGCACCCGGGTCGAAACCGTTTTGCCGTTGATTCGAATTTTTATCAAAATTACGTTAATCGTGATGGCGGTGCTGATATCGTTGTCTGCGCTCGGCGTTAATATCGGGCCATTGATCGCGGGTGCGGGTGTCGTGGGTATTGCGATCGGCTTCGGTGCGCAAACCCTGGTGCGCGATATCGTCTCGGGATTTTTCTACCTCATCGATGACGCGTTTCGCATCGGTGAGTATGTCGTCATCGACCAGATCCGCGGTACCGTCGAAAAGATTTCGGTGCGCTCGTTCCAGCTGCGTCATCACAATGGCCCGGTGCATACTATCCCCTATGGCGAGATCCGCACCCTGACCAACTGGAGCCGTGACTGGGCGATCATGAAGTTCGAGTTGCGCATTCCCTTCGAAACCGACATCGACATGGTGCGCAAAATCATCAAGCAGATCGGCATCGACATGATGGAAGATCCGCTTTTCGGGCCGCTGTTGCTGATGCCGCTAAAATCGCAGGGCGTCAACCGCATGGATGATTCGGCGCTGATCGTCCGCTGTAAATTTACCGCGATCCCCGGCCAGCAATACCTGATCCGGCGCGAGGCGTTTACCCGCATCCAGCGAGTCTTTGAAGAGAAAGGCATTCAATTTGCACCGCGCCGGGTACTGGTCGAGGCCACGACACCGCAGGAAGCGATAAAAGGGGCAGCCGCTGTCCTCGACCAGGAGATCGAAGGCGAGTCAGCACCGAAAAACAACCCGTCCGATCAATAATTTAAACCGGGGACAGTATACCTATTTCCCAAAAGGAAATAGGTATACTGTCCCCCTTTATCAATAAACCGATAATGTAATTACCCATGAATCAAACCACGTTATTAAAAACCATCACTCTTACTTTGACGGCGCTTGTGATAGCGGCCTGCGCCAACACCAAACCAGTCGGAGAGTGGCGTAGCGAGGACTTTTCGGGCAAGTTGAATAATATTCTGATTATCGGCGTCACCTCGCGCTCAGACCGTCGGCGGGTATTCGAGGACAAGTTTGTCGAAGGGCTCGCGGCATTGAAAGTTAACGCAACACCGAGCTACAAACTGATTGATTCTTCCCTGCATCTGTCGCGACAGGTAGTCGAAAACGCGATCAAGGGTCAGGGCATCGGTGCCGTACTGGTCACGCGCCTCGCGGGTGTCAGGGACAAGGAAGTTTACCGCGCACCGGACAATCAGGATGAAAATCTAAGTTATTTCAATTACTACGATAAGTCTTTGCAGCTGGCAAACGATGGTTACACAGAGCAATACCGGACCGTCGTACTGGAGACCAACCTATACGATATTGCGTCGCGTGAACTGGTCTGGTCGATGCAGTCCAAAACCATGGATGCATCGCACCCACGAACTGTTATCGAGGATCAGATCAAGTTAACGATCAGCACCCTGGACAAACGTGGCTTGATCGGCGAATAAGGGGACGGTTTACTTATTCCGATGCCTTTTCCGGGTTAAAAAAGTTAACTGTTACCCTAATAACATTAAAAGGCAAATCAACTCCAAAAGGTGTTGGTTGCTTCTATACTTTGTTACTATCATTTGCATCGGTTGCACAACGTGTGACAGAAAGGGAATAATTCCCTCAAAGTCTGGCCGGCAATTGGTTAGAGTTCGGATCAGGTTGATGCGCTGTTTTCAGCTGCTGACAAAACAGGAGAAAAAAGTAATGACCGTAAAGCGAATTTATCTGGCACCGGTGGTCGCAATTCTGCTGCTGGCGCTTTCACCGGCCAGGGCGGCCGAGCAAGGTACGGTGCAGGCGGCCATTCCCTGGGACGGCGAAGGCCAGGTGTTCCAGGTGAGTACCGATACCGTGCTGTTTCTCGGTTCGTTGAAGGGCGTCATGTATGTCGAAAACTCGAAAGGCGAAATGCACGAGGGTTTCGTTGTCTGCCCGATCATGCAGGAACTCGATATGAAATCGGGCACGACCCAGGCGAACGGTCGTTGCGAAATCACCGCGTCCGCGGACAGCGTGTTGTACGCGAAGCTGACCTGCAAGGGAAAGGTTGGTGCAGGTGGTTGCGAAGGCGAGTTCACGCTGACCGATGGCGAAGGCAGGTTCAAGGGTATCTCGGGCTCGGGCAAGCTCAGGGTCCGGTCGCCGATACGCGCCCTGATCGGAGACCTGGCTTCCGGTACAGTACTGCGCATTGCGTCCGGACTGGCCACGATCAGTGATTTGAAATATCGCATTCCTTAAGCGTGAAAGTTCTGCCAGGCAAGCACCAAGTTACCCAAGGAGTTCTTAATGACTAGCAAATTAAAATTGATCATCGCGACATTTTTATTCTCGATTATCATCGTGGAGCCAGTTTTGGCCAACTCAATGCGCTGTGGCACTCACATTGTTACTGCCGGAATGCGAGATTCGCCGGGCAAGTACGAAGTCTTGAAGCGATGCGGCGAACCGAAAACACGTTACGGTAACACCTGGGTTTACGAGCGATCGAGTTCGGTCACTCACGTCGTCAGGTTTGGCAGCGATGGTCAAATCTGGAGCATCGAGTAGGGGCCAACAAAATAGAGCGCTTTTTTTTCGACACCCATTGCCAGCGTAAGCATCTCAAGGGGCCGGTGACAAATGATGATTAGAATCATTTGTCACCGGCCCCTTTTTCTTTTCCTTCCCGACGAGTTACCCGCGACCGTGATCGTGGGCGGCTCAATGAAAGCCGGGTAGCAATGTACGAGATCCCCGCTTGCGCGGGGATGACGTGTGGTAAAACGGGGACAGTTTAGAATGGCACTTACTTAACAATTTAAAGAGTCATACCCGACCGCATGCGGCCCACTTAGCGGCGGTACGACGTATCGGTATCTTGCTTTTCCCTGTCATTCCCGCGCAAGCGGGAATCTTGCAATGGCACCACGTTATAAGATTCCCGCTTGCGCGGGAATGACCGTTTATTTGTAAGATTCCCGCTTACGCGGGAATGACGATTTTTTCTCGGGGATGACGTGTGGTAAATCGGGGACAGTTAACTGTCCCCTTAAATATTACTGAACTGCGCCGGATTCCTTCAGGTGACGCGCCATGCCTTCCACGTTGAGCTCGCGCCACTGGTCGTAAGATCCCCAGTCTTTATATTTTGCCATCATCACGCTGGTTTTGAGCTCATCGACTGACTTACCAGCCTTTAGCCCTTTGAGCACCGAGGCGCGCAGCTCTTTGAGGTAGGCCAGGCCTTTGCCAACATCACTTTTGCCGCCGACCGGGCCATGCCCGCCAATCAGGATATCGAAATCAAGTGCTTCGACCTTTTTGACCTGGTCAATCCAGTGGTCGACGTTGGAGCCCGGAAAGTCGCGGTAAAACAGGCGCTTCGCACTGACTGCATCGACGACAAAAGCCACGTCATCGGGACGCACCACCATCGCGATCAGGTCGTTGCCATGGCCGGGTCCGAGATAGGTCAATTCGAAAGTTTTACTGCCCACGGTAAGGCTCGTTTTATCGTCGAAGCGCATCGTCGGCTCCATCAAATCAATATCCTCCGGCGCGTTCCGATGTGCAATCACGTTCGGCACATCGCCGTATTCGGTGCCGCCGGACGCGTGGTCGCCGTGGCTATGGCTGTAAATCACGTGCGTAATCGGCTCATCGGTAAGCTTGCCGATTTCGGCCTTGAGCCACCTCGCCGCCTCTTGATTGATCGGGTCGGTTACCACCACGCCATCCCCGGTTATTACAAACATATTCACATGAAATTTATTTTGAAAGCGGTAAACGTCACCGCTTACACGCGTGATTTCACGCTTTATGTCCTGCGCGAATGCAGCGCTTGCGCCCAAAGTCAGCGCAATTAAGGCCATGAGTATTCGTTTCATCATTTCGTCCTCTTTTTTATGGGTTGTGACACTTCGGACCGGCATTTTACGAATTAATTCCGCGCCACGCTACCAGACTCGATTAACGAGGCGAAAATTCCCTACCCAGTGTTCAAGAGATTGGTCGTCCTGCCGATATATTGTCTTGCCCACAAAAACTCGGATAAGTAATGTCACTCGAGCAAGTTAAAGTCCGGCTTCCTGATCTTTTGGTCGGCATGTATGTTGCCCAGCTTGATCGCCCCTGGCTGGAAACGCCCTATAAAATTCAGGGTTTTCAAATCAAGTCGGAAGATGAAATAGCCGAACTGGGGCAGTATGCCGAGTATGTATATATCGATGTCACCAAAAGCAAGGTCGTCGAAAAAGAAACACCGAAACCAGATAGCAACCTGACTGACGCCGAGAAAAAGCAGGTCCTGATCAAGGCAAAACCGCTTTCCTATAAAGATAATAAGGACTTCGATGCCGAGCTCGGCTCAGCGCTGAAAAGCCATACAATCCTGACCAAAGGGGTTGAGGATGTCATGGCTGATATCGCTAACCAGGAAAATCTCAAGTTTCCGGTATTGCAGAAAGCGGTCACCCCGATGGTGGAAAGTGTGATTCGAAATCCAGACGCCTTTTCCTGGTTGACGATGATGAAAACCAAGGATGACTATACCTACAACCATTCTGTCAGCTCGTCGATCTGGGCCGTTGCGTTTGGACGCAACCTGGGTCTGCCCAAGAAAGACCTGCTCTCGCTCGGGCTTGGGGCTTTATTATTCGATGCAGGAAAAATGAAGCTACCGAAAAAATTGCTCGATAATCCCAACCGCTACAACCCGACAGAATATAAGCTGGTGCAAAAGCATGTTGACCATAGCGTGGAGATCGTCAAGTCGATCGAAGGTATTACCGACGCTGTTGTTGATATGGTGGCAACACATCACGAACGTCACAACGGCAGTGGTTACCCAAGGGGTTTGAAGGGCGACGCCATTCCATTGTTCGGCAAAATCGCTGGCCTGGTGGATTGCTATGATGCGCTCATTTCAGACCGGTCATACGCTTCAGCAATCTCGCCGCATGATGCGGTCAGAAAACTATACGACTGGAGCAACATCGACTTTCAGCTCGAGCTGGTTGAACAGTTCATCCAGGTCGTCGGCATTTACCCGGTGGGCACCCTAATCGAGCTGAGCGATGGCAGAGTCGGCGCTATTGTTGCGCATCACAGGGTCTGGCGGCTTAAACCCAAAATCATGCTGATACTGGATAAAAACAAAAAACCTTACGGGGATTTCAAAATTATCGATACTTACTCAATCAAGCTGGGTGAAGACGGGAGGCCTTTGAGCATCTTAAAAAGTATCGATCCAGGCCTGTACGGTATCGATACCAAGCAACTTTACCTCTAGCCCAGGGATGAACATCGATCCCGCCAATCCTGGTGACCGTCAAGCTTTAATCGAGCGGCTCGAAAATCTGATAACTGGCCACCATGCCGGGCAAAAAAAATTCGCGTTGCTGTTAATCAAGCTTAATCATTTTCGTCAATTCAATATTACCCATGGCTACCCGGCAGGGGATCGATTATTAATCGAGTTTTGCAGCCGGCTGCAAGCGATTGCGCGCGAGCATGACTATGTTGCGCGTATGGGTAGTTCCGATTTCGCGATGGTTTTACCGGAAATTCTAAATGAGGGCCACGCGACGCTTGCCGCCATCAAGTTGCTCAGTAGCCTTGATGAGTCATTTGAAATGGATGGTGGCGCGGTCAGCGTTTCTGCCTGTATCGGCATTGTGATATTTCCCGACCACGCCTGCGAAACCGATGAGCTGCTGAGAAAGGCAGAAACGTCGTTGATCGCGGCACAGAGTGACATCCAGTCGTATTCAATTTACCAGGAAGTAGCAAAGTCGAGCGGGATGAATCGCTGGGATATCGAATCCGGCCTCGACAAGGCGATCGAAAAAAGCCAGTTCGATCTTTACTTTCAACCCCAGGTTTACCTGGACGATGGCAGGCTTTACGGCGCCGAGGCTTTGATTCGCTGGCAAAATGACGATCAGGGTTTTATTCGACCGGATATTTTCATTCCGATCGCCGAGCAAAGCGGCCATATCTACGACATCACCAAATGGACCATCAACGCCGCGCTGTGGTTGATGAAGGAATGGCCGCAGACGTCTACTCCATTAAAGGCCGCGGTCAACATATCGACCAGGATGCTGGCCGAACCCGGTCTGGTCGAAACAGTTCAAAACGCACTCGGTATTTACGGTATTCCCTATCAGCAACTGACCCTGGAGATTACTGAAAGTGCGTTGGTGGAAGACCTGTCCGCCAGTTTTAAATCACTGGAAGAACTGCAATCCCTGGGTGTGAATATTTCGATCGATGATTTCGGTACCGGCTATTCTTCGCTGGCCTATTTCAAGAATATTCCTGCGAATGAATTAAAAATTGACCAGTCGTTTATCCGTTATATGCTGGAAAACCGGATGGATCAGCATATTGTCAAAACGGTCATAAAAATGGCACAGGGCTTTGATCTGAAGGTGGTTGCCGAGGGCATTGAAGACAAGGAAACCTTTCTGGCATTGAAGGAGCTGGGTTGTGATATTGCCCAGGGCTATTACCTGGCGAAACCGATGCCCCAGCAGGAATTCATACAATGGTTGCAAGACTACGAGGGCGCTGAAGTGAGCAGTCTCGAAAAGGCAGTTTAAAACCAAGTCAGTGGTTGAACCCAATGTTCACAGATCGGGCTTTCTGGTTTAATCGTCAGCCATGAAACACCTCGAATCCCAGCTGCGCCTCGGCACCGGGCTCATCCTCGCATTATACGTGGTGCAGCACCTGGTTAACCATGCTTTCGGTATTGTTTCGATCGAGATCGGCTCCCCGGCGGTAATTCAGACTGATCGAACCCGGATCAATCTTTGGTTATCATAGCGCTGCTTTAACTTCCCGGATCAACCATGCAACAAAGACAAATCGGCCCCTTTTCCGTTTCCGCGATCGGCTTCGGCTGTATGAACGTGTCGATGGGTTACGGCCCTCGCATCGACGAAGCCGAAGCCGGCAAGCTGTTCAATGCCGCGCTGGATCATGGCTACAGCTTTCTCGACACCGCATCCCTGTACGGCCTCGGTCATAACGAGAGCCTGATCGGCGAGTACCTCGCGACGCGACGCGACGAGTATGTACTCGCGAGCAAGTGCGGATTTTCCCGCACCGAGGATGGTAAGACGGTGATGGACGGACGCCCCGAAATCCTCGCGCAAACCTGCGAGGACAGCCTGCGGCGATTGAACACCGACGTGATCGACCTCTATTACCTGCACCGCATCGATCCGAAGGTGCCGGTCGAGGAAAGCGTCGGTGCGCTCGCACAACTGGTTGCACAGGGCAAGATCAAAACCATCGGCCTTTCCGAAATCAGCTCGGAGAGCCTGCGCCGCGCGCACGCGGTGCACCCGATTACCGCGGTGCAGTCGGAGTATTCGCTCTGGACCCGCACCCCCGAGCGCAAGATTCTGGCGACCTGCGACGAATTGGGAGTCGCCTTCGTCCCCTTCTCGCCACTGGCGCGGCAATTCCTGACCGGAAAATGCCACGATGTCACAACCGTGACTGAAGACGATATCCGCGCCAGTATTGCGCGCCCGCGTTTCGAGCCCGACAACTTCGTGAAAAACGAAAAGCTGCTCATCCCCTTTGGTGAAATCGCCGAGCATCACGGTTGCAACATGGCGCAACTGGCGCTGGCCTGGCTGCTCGCCCAGGGTGACAACATCATCCCGATTCCCGGCACCAAGCACATGGACTGGATGATCGAGAATGCCGGCGCTGCCGATGTCGAGTTGAGCTCCGTTCTGGTTGATGAGCTCGGCCTGTTGATCAACGAAAATACCGTCGCCGGGAACCGTTACACCGATGCGCTGATTGCGTCGACCGATTCTGAGAAGGATTAGGGCAAATGGAGCTAAGCCGCGAAGAACAGGCCATGCTCGATGGCGAGCTCGGCGAACCGCGACGTTGGGCGATCGAGCACATGATGCGTGTCGGACGCTTCTTCGATGCCCCCGATTTTGTTGAAGTAACGCAGGCGCACATCATGGCCGATACCGAATCGCTCGGCGAAGCCGGTGTCGCCTTCCTCGAGAACCTGATGACCTATCCCGCTAGCGAACGCCAGGTGCGCATCCCGATGATTACCGATCCGCGCGGCATCGATTTCTGTCACTACCAACGCCTGAAGCAAACCGATGAAATGGCGGTGCTGGAACAGCGCACGATCGAAGCCTTCGAATCCATGGGCATCCTGATGACCAACACCTGCATCAACTATCAAACCATCATGCCGCCGGTACGCGGTGAACACCTCGCCTTCGGCGATACCGGGGTCGTGATCTACTGCAACAGCGTGCTTGGCGCCTATTCCAATTTCGAAGGCGGACCGTCGTCACTGGCCGCCGGATTGACCGGGCGCACCCCGCGTTACGGGCTGCACCTCGACAAGAATCGCAAGGCAACGCGGCGCTTTCACATCAAACATCAACCCGAGCACCTCTCCGACTGGGGCGCGCTCGGCGGCATCATCGGCGCGCGTACCGGCTCTTACTGGGAAGTTCCGGTAATCGAGGGTATCGAGTCGAATCCGGACTCGGATGAAATGAAGCACCTCGGCGCGGCGATGGCGAGCTTTGGTTCGGTACCATTGTTTCATATGGTCGGCATAACGCCGGAAGCGCCAACACTGGAATCGGTTTGTGATCCTGATTCACTCGCGATAGAAACCATCGGCGAAGCTGTATTCGAGGAATTTTTTGCACGCTACGGTGGCAAGGGTGAAAAGGTCGACGTGGTCGTCTTTTCAGCGCCGCAGTTATCGCTACTCGAAATGCAGTCACTGGCCGCATTGCTCGATGGCGAAAAAATACACCCGGACACCAGTTTGCTTGCGGTCACGAGCCCGGTGGTTGCCGCCGATGCCCGGCGCCTCGGGATTGCAGAACGCATCGAAGCCTCAGGCGCACTGGTGCTCGAGGGAATGTGCTTCTATCAGAGTTATGCGCGAGAAATGGGTGAGGCCAACGGCTGGAAGCGGCTCATGACCAATTCGGTCAAGCTGACTAACATCATCGGTGGCTATGGCTACGAGCCGACGCTCTCCAACATGGAGAACTGTGTCGCGTCGGCCATCGCCGGGGAGGTTGTTTGATGGCAACCATCGAACTTCGTTGTCACGTTGGTGTTGGCCCCGAAGTTTCGGGCGAGGCATTGGTGACTGACGACAATTTTTCCGCACGCTACGATCTCGACCGCATCGCCGGGATTTTCTCACGCCCTCAACACAAGCTTGCAGGGCAAAGTTATGTCGACAAGATCATGGTGTTCAACACTGCCAAGGGCGGAGTCGCATCGGCCTGGATGTTGCACGAAATGAAGTCGCGTGGGATCGCGCCGCTGGCGATCCTGTTCAACAATGTCAACCCGATCCTGGCGCAGGGCGCGGCGCTCGCCAACATGGCGCTGTGCGATCGTTTCGACGATGGCGATGTAACACAACTAATTAAAACCGGCGACCAGGTCACGGTGAATCCCGCGAGCGGCCGGGTGACGATCGAGCGCTCCTAAACCGAATGACGTCCCTGCCTCGATGACTGCCATGGACCGGACAAACTGTGGTCACTAGATTTTTGGTCGTCGATACAGCAGGAGAAGCGGAATCATCGCGGCGAGTACCAACGAGGCAACAAAATAACTGTTGTTGTAGGCCACGGCCAAAGCCTGGCGGGTGATCTCATTGTCCAGGCTCAACAAGTTTTCCAATGACCGCTGACTCCAGATTCCCCCGTCCATAACGCTGCCGCGGATCGCATCGCGAAACGGCGAAACATGTTCTGACAGCAGCGCATGACCAACCTGGCTGTGGCGGGTATGCATCGCGATCAAGACGGCGGTGCCGACAGCATTGCCGACATCGAACATCAGGTAGAACAGTGCGAAACCCTGGGCCTGGGTGTGTTTTGGCAGGTTCGCCAACGTCATGGTGTTCATCGGCGCCCAGATCGACCCGGTGGCGGCCCCCATAATGAAGTTGCTGATCATCACGTGTTGTGGTGAAACCTCGGCCGACCAGGTCGACATGCTCCATATCGCCGCACCCGTTACCATCAGTCCGATCAACATCAACCAGCGCAAGTCCACTCGGTCGCGTAGCCGGCTCATCAATGTCAGGCTGATCACGGTACCGACACCGCGTGCCATCATCAATTCGCCTACCGCGTCCGGTGGGTATCCCGCCAGTTGTTCCAGCTGCAGCGGTAACAGCAGCATCGGCAGGTACAAAACACAGCCGACCAGAAAAACAAACACCATTCCGAGCATGAAGTTCCAGTTCAGAAACAGTTCGCGCGCGATAAACGGATTGCTGGCGAAACGGGTATGGATCGCAAACAGGTAAAGCAAAATCGCAGCGAGCATTAGCTCGATCACGATCTCCGGCGAGTCAAACCAGTCGAGTCTCTCGCCACGCGCCAGCATCAGTTGCAGTACCCCCAGGCCAACGATTAACGCGAGGAAGCCAAACCAGTCCATACGTCGTGCCGTATGGCTGGTTACGGGGACGAAAAAATAGGCGGCTACCAAACAGGCCAGGGTAACCGGAATGCTGGCGTAAAAGATCCACGGCCAGCTATACCAGTCGATCAGGTAACCGGCCAGTGTCGGGGAAATCACATTGGCGGCGATAAATCCTATCGCCCACAGCGATGTCGCCTGGGTATGTCGACCTGGCAACGCGTTTACCGCCAGGATCTGGCCCAGCGGCACCAGTGGCGCCCCGGTAAGGCCCTGAATCATGCGCCAGAAAACTTCTGCTTCCAGCGAAGTCGCCATACCACAGCCCAACTGACTGATTGCAAATCCGGCAATGGCGATCAGAAACACCCGCCGCCGACCAAAGCGATCGGTAAACCAGCCGACTGCGGCCATCGCCGCCGCGCTTCCAACAATATAGGCAATCATGACCCAGGTGATTTGATCGGTGGTCGCGGCGAACGCACCCATCATATGGGGCAGCGCCACGGTCACCGAGTTCCACATAAAAGCGTAAGCCGCAGTCGACAGGGTCGCGACAAAAACAATCAGGTAGGCGTGGGGCTCGATTACATCAGATATGGGGCCGGGGTCGGCGGCTGCCGGATTATCCGTCGTCCGGCTGTCCTGGTCATCAGGGTTCATGCGTTCCGGCGAACACCCGATTGACCAGCAAGCCGAGGTCGCGGGTTTGCTCGGTGTCAATGCTGACGGTTGCGGTCAACCCGGCACGAAATCGCTCCAGTCCGCTTTGGTCAGTAAGCTCGAGTCGAACCGGTACCCGCTGCACGACTTTTACCCAGTTGCCGGTTGCATTTTGCGGCGGCAGAATCGAAAACTCGGCCCCGGTTACCGGCGCGATACTGGCGACCGTTGCTGCCCATTCAACGTCCGGCAAGCTGTCGAGCACCACAGTTGCCGCTTGCCCGACCTGCACGTGCTCGAGATCGACTTCCTTCAAATTGACTTCAACCCAGCGCGACGAACCATCCACAATCGCGAGTAACAGATCACCTGCCTCGACATATTCACCCGTTTTAAGTGCGACATTGGTGACCGTACCGGTGACCGGGGACCTGACACTGGTATAGGACAGTTTCAACATGGCCAGTTCTTTCTCGGCGACCGCCCGCAGGTACAGGGGATGCTGTTCGGTCGGCATTTTCGGATTGCCGCCGAGTTCAGCGAGAACAGTGCGATTAGTCTGGCGCTGGATCGCAAGCCTGCGTTCCGCGGCCTTGACATCATGCTCGATGGAATCGAGCGCCGATTGTGTTCCCAGACCCTTGGTGAGAATTTCGCGCTGTCGGTCCAGCTCCGACCTCAGGTATTGCACGCGCTCCTGTGCGGCGGTCGTGGCCGTCTGCCCCTCCTGGTAGCGCGAACGCAGTGCCACGACAGACTGCACCGCCGCGGCAACATTGGCCTCGGCGACTGCGATCTGTTTTTCAAATAAACGCACATCGACACTAAACAGTCGGTCGCCGGTTGCGACGTTTTGGTTTTCGTTGACAAACACCCCGGTTATGAGCCCGTCAATATTGGTGCTGATCTGGATAATGTTGGATTTTACATAGGCGTTTTCGGTATTGACGTAGCGCCCGCCGGATAGATAAACGTAAGCGGCAATAACTATCACCAGGGCCGGCACCACCAGCATTAAGAATGCGCGCATGAACACTCGTCGGCCTCGGCGTACCGGCGCTGGCAGCGACGCTTGAGCGCTCCCTGGATTCTCCCCTGATAAATTCGCCTTTTCGTTCATTCGATCGTCGCTTGACTCAGGTTTTCAATTGCCCTTATATAAGAAGATGCCTGCTTGAGAAACAAACATTGTTTAGTACTGGCAGATTAGACACCCAATTTTGACAATTACAAGGCTATTCACGATCAATTTATCCGCATGACACTATTCAGAAATTCGATAACAGTGCGGTCCGAAAATGCCTTGATTAAGCGTGTAAGGAGTTAACTGGATGAAAGTTGCTTACCTCGACTGCAGCGACGAAACCAGCGAAATCCAGCAACCTTCCAGCGATCGGCTGTGCTGGCTTGCCGGTGATATCGACCAGCGCGATCACCTGATCATCATGACCGACGAAGCCCTGGCTGAAATCACGCGACTCGCCGCCTTTTTTACCGACAACCCGCTGCCGTTGCTGCAGCGCAAGCTCGATGAACTCGAGCTTGCCGCCTGTCGGGCCATGATGGCACAGATGAAGTCAATCCTCGATGATGGTGTTGGCTTCGCGGTGCTCGATCGCTTACCCGTGGATGACTATCCAATCGAAACGCTGCTCGAAGTTTACTGGGTGCTTGGTCAGTGCATTGGTCGCCCAGTGGCGCAGAAATGGAACGGCGAAATGATTTACAACGTTTCCGACACGGGGGCGGATTATGCCTACGGTACGCGCGGCTCGTATACGTCGGTCGAGCTCAATTTTCACACCGACAACGCGTTCGCGCGCATGGTGCCTGATTACGTCGGCCTGTTCTGTCGTCACCCGGCAAAAAGCGGCGGCGTCAGTCGTTTTTGCAGCCTTTACTCGGTGCATCAGCGCATGCGCGAGCAATATCCCGACGAACTCGCCCGACTCTACCAGCCGGTGCTGTTCGATCGCCAGAAAGAACATCGCGAGGGTGCCGAGCCGGTCTGTCTCGCGCCCTACTTCAGCTGGCGTAATGGGCGCATGTTCGCGCGCGCAAACGCATCGTTGATCCGTAAGGGTTACGAAGTCGCCGGTGAGCCCATGGATCATGCGCTGGTTAAAGCACTCGACGCCATCGATGAAGTCTGTGAGTCAGAAGACCTGTGGTACGAGGCGCCATTGCAGCGCGGCCAGATCCAGTATCTCAACAATCACGAAGTCGGCCATTACCGCAGCGCCTTCGAAGATTACGACGAACCCGAGCGCAAGCGCCACCTATATCGACTCTGGCACCGCGGGGCCGGCAGCACCAGCTACGACGGCCAAACCCTTTAGAACGCCACTCCGTCATTGCGGCCCTCGAGCCCATCGTCGTCATTGCGGCCCCCGAGCCGCAATCTATTATAAAACCACACCAGAGAGTACCCGGGCTTCGCCCGGCCTGTTTACCGAGGCATCATTTAAATAGATGCCGGGTCAAGCCCGGCATGACGATTCTTTGAAGTCATTCCCGACCGCATGCGGCCCACTTAGCGGCGGTCCGACGTATCGGAATCTTATAACGTGTCGTCATTGCGGCCCCCGAGCCGCAATCTATAAACGAGCCTACTCCGATAGTAGCCGGGCTTCGCCCGGCCTGTTTACCGAGTCGGCTTTTAAATGGATGCCGGGTCAAGCCCGGCATGACGGAAACTGTAGCCCGGCATGACGACTACCCCGTCATTGCGGCCCCCGAGCCGCAATCTATAAACGAGCCTACTCCGATAGTACCCGGGCTTCGCCCGGCCTGCTTACCGAGGCATCATTTAAATAGATGCTGGGTCAAGCCCGGCATGACGATTCTTAGAAGTCGTCCCCGCGCACGCGGGGATGACGTTCGAGGCGCTGAGCAAAGAAAATGGTGACAGATTGGGGACTCGTTTTTTGTTACGGTGGACTTTAGGTGCACAAGCTTTTACTCTTGCGTTGCTAGCTGAATAAACAAAAAAATAGTCAGGGGAGTCGTCTTTGAATCAACACGAAGTCCATATTTCGAGTATGGTTGTGCATGCCCGCCCCGATTATCTGCGCGGCGTGAAAAACAATATCGAGCATCTCCCCGGTGCGGAAATCCACGGTGAGTCCGAAAACGGAAAACTCGTCGTGGTTTTGGAATCACAAACCCAGACTCATATCACCGACGTCATCGAAAAGATTAATAACCTGGAGCATGTGCTGTCGGTTGCGCTCGTGTATCACCAGATTGAGCCAATCGATTGATATAAGGAACAATAAATCATGAAACTAAGCAGAAGGGAGTTTATCAAAGCGAACGCAGCGGCCTCGGCCGCTGCTGTAGCCGGCATCAGCCTGCCGGCCGTCGCGACCAACCTCATCGTCGATCAGGATAAGACCAGGATCACCTGGGAGAAGGCGCCTTGCCGCTTCTGCGGCACCGGCTGCTCGGTGCTGGTCGGTACCCAGGCCGGCCGCGTGGTCGCGACCCAGGGCGATCCTGAGGCGCCGGTAAACAAGGGGCTCAACTGTATCAAGGGTTATTTTCTGTCCAAGATCATGTACGGTAGCGATCGCCTGCAAACCCCGTTGCTGCGCATGAAGGACGGAAAGTACGACAAAAATGGTGATTTCCAGCCAGTGTCCTGGGACACGGCCTTCGACGTCATGGCGGAGAAATGGAAAGCGGCGCTTAAGAAAAAAGGCCCCACCAGTGTCGGCATGTTCGGTTCAGGACAGTGGACTGTGATGGAAGGATACGCGGCATCGAAAATGATGAAGGCCGGGTTTCGGTCTAACAATATCGATCCCAATGCGCGGCATTGCATGGCCTCCGCGGTCGGCGGATTCATGCGCAGCTTCGGCATCGACGAACCCATGGGTTGCTACGACGATTTCGAACACGCCGACGCCTTCGTGCTGTGGGGTTCGAACATGGCGGAAATGCATCCGGTACTGTGGACCCGGTTGACCGACCGTCGCTTGAGCCATCCGCATGTCAGGGTGCACGTAATGTCGACCTTTTACCATCGTTCGTTCGAGCTGGCCGATAACCCGATGGTGTTCACGCCGCAAACCGACCTGGTAATCGCCAATTTTATCGCCAACTACATCATTCAGAACGATGCGGTGAACTGGGACTTCGTCAACAAGCACACCCATTTCAAGCGCGCGACGCCGGATATCGGTTACGGCTTACGCGACGAACACCCGTTGCAGCAAAAAGCCAAAAATCCGAATTCAGGCAAGATGAAGAAAATGTCTTTTGCCGAGTACAAGGCCGCGGTCTCGGACTACTCGCTGGAACGAGCAATGAAAGCTTCGGGGCTGTCCGAGACCAGCCTGCTGAAGCTGGCCAAAACCTACGCCGACCCCGACACCAAGGTCATGTCGCTTTGGACCATGGGTGTTAACCAGCATACGCGCGGGGTCTGGATGAACAGCCTGATTTACAATATCCACCTTTTGACGGGCAAGATTTCGGAGCCCGGCAACAGCCCGTTCTCGTTAACCGGTCAGCCATCTGCCTGCGGCACCGCGCGCGAGGTGGGCACTTTCTCGCACCGCCTGCCGGCTGACCTGGTTGTCACGAAGAAGGAACATCGAGACATCGCTGAAAAAATCTGGCGGCTGCCCGAGGGTACGATCCCGCCAAAACCAGGATTTCACGCGGTGGTGCAAAACCGCAAGCTCAAGGACGGCGTACTCAACGCCTACTGGGTCATGTGCAACAATAATATACAGGCCGCGCCAAACCTGATGGAAGAGGGTTTGCCCGGGTATCGCAACTCGGAGAACTTTATTGTCACGTCGGACCCATACCCAACCGTGACCTGCCAGGCATCCGACCTGATACTGCCGACGGCGATGTGGGTCGAGAAGGAAGGCGCCTACGGCAACGCAGAGCGCCGCACCCAGGTCTGGCATCAGCAAGTGTCACCGCCGGGCGAGGCGCGCTCCGACCTTTGGCAAATCATGGAGTTTTCCAAGCGTTTCAAGATCGAGGAAGTCTGGGACGAGGCATTGCTCGCAAAAACACCCGAGTATCGGGGCAAGACGATGTACGAAGTACTGTTTCGCAACGGACAAGTCGACAGGTACCCAATTTGGGAGTCAGTGGATCTTAACGATGATGCAAAGTCGGCCGGTTTTTACCTGCAAAAGGGGCTGTTCGAAGAGTACGCGCGTTTTGGTCGCGGTCACGGCCACGATCTCGCGCCGTACGATCGTTACCACGAGGTGCGCGGGCTGCGCTGGCCTGTCGTCAAGGGCAAGGAGACCCTGTGGCGCTTCCGCGAAGGTTCCGATCCCTATGTGCAAAAGGGGACCAAGTTCCAGTTCTACGGCCACAAGGACGGCAAGGCGAATATTATCTTCGCGCCCTACGAACCGGCGGCAGAGGAACCGGACAAGGAATACGATTTGTGGCTCTCTACCGGTCGGGTGCTGGAGCATTGGCATTCAGGCTCGATGACGCAACGCGTACCGGAACTCTATCGAGCCGTTCCCGATGCATTGTGCTACATGCACCCGGAAGACGCCGAGGCACGTAATCTGCGCCGCGCGGACGAAGTCATCATTCGCTCACGTCGGGGCGAGATCAAATGCCGTGTCGAGACTCGTGGTCGCAATAAACCGCCCCCGGGCCTGGTGTTTGTACCCTGGTTCGATGCGCGCATACTGATTAACAAGGTTACGCTCGATGCGACCGATCCGCTGTCAAAGCAGACGGATTACAAGAAGTGTGCCGTCAAGATTCTGAAGGCATGAAAATTATGAGTATCTACGCACGCAAAATCACTTTGAAATCTCTGGTCAGGGTACTGCCCGGCGTCATCCTGCTGGTTATCGGCTTCAGCGTATCGGCAGTGGACAATGTTACTCATGGCGAGCAGGCTTCGCTGCGGGGGCTCACCCAACTCGACGCGACCCGGCCGGCTGATGAATTCAAGCAGGTGCCTAAAGACCATGATCCGTTTGTCAGCAGCTACGTCTATCAACCGCCGCTAATTCCGCACAAGATCCGGAATTACGAAATATCGCTCAATGCCAACAAGTGCCTGTCCTGCCACAGTTTCAAGAATGCGCGCGAAGCGGGTGCGACCAAGATCAGCGTCACCCATTACGCGACGCGCGAAGGCACGGCACTCTCGGACGTGTCGCCACGGCGTTACTTTTGCCTGCAGTGCCACGTGGTGCAGACCGAGACCGAAGCCTTGATCGAAAACACTTACCAAAAAGTCGAATCACTGCAATAGCAGGTACAACAGGTAGAGACATGAAGAAGCTGATTTTAACTTTTTGGCGCCGCCTGAAAACGCCCAGCAAGGCCGGTGTGGGTGTCGTGCTGGGGATGGGTTTTGTCGGTGGCATTCTGTTCTGGGGCGCTTTTAACACGGGCATGGAGGCGACCAATACCGAGGCGTTTTGTTCCAGTTGTCATGCGCCAATTGTCGAGGAGATCCGTGAAACCATACACTTTTCCAATCGATCCGGGGTGCGTGCGATCTGTTCGGATTGCCACGTACCGCATGAATGGACCGACAAAATCGTGCGCAAAGTTCAGGCCAGCAGGGAGCTGGTCGCTTTTGCATTGGGAACCATTGGTACCCCGGAAAAATTTCGGGAACGCAGAGCGCACCTGGCCCACCGCGAATGGAAACGCCTGAAGGAGAATGATTCGCAAGAATGCCGTAACTGCCATCATTTCGATTTCATGGATTTTTCAATGCAGGGTCCGCGCAGCGTCAAGCAACATTCGACGGCGCTGTCCACAGGCGACAAAACCTGTGTTGACTGTCACAAGGGTATCGCGCATCGGTTACCCGATATGAGTGGCGTAGAGGGTTGGCAATAACCGGGAAATCCAATTTATGAGCACATTCGAGAACATCTTCTGGCACATCCTCGGATATGGGGCTATGCCTTTTATATTCCTTGCTGGTTTTATCGGCGTCGCAGCTGGTTCTTTGTGGCTTCTGTCCCTCGGTGCGGATAAAGATTCCTAGCAAATCGATGACCGGATAACAGGGTCATTCCCGCTCCCTTAAATTGTCAGTCCCGCGTAAACGGCGGTCCGCCGGGTAAGCGCCCCCCGCGCACGCGGGGTTGACGTATCGGAATCTTGTAACGCGCCACCATCACAAGATCCCCGCTTGCGCGGGGATGACGGTATGAGGTGACGGCATGACGGAAACCGTAGCCCGTCATTGCGGAAACCGTAGCCCGTCATTGCGGCCCCCGAGCCGCAATCTATTAGAAAACCACAACTGAGAGTACCCGGGCTTCGCCCGGCCTGCTGACCGAGGCATCATTTAAATGGATGCCGCGTCAAGCCCGGCATGACGGAAACCGTAGCCCGTCATTGCGGCCCCCGAGCCGCAATCTATTAGAAAACCACAACTGAGAGTACCCGGGCTTCGCCCGGCCTGCTTATCGAGACGGCTTTAAAATGGATGCCGGATCAAGCCCGGCATGACGGTATAACTAGACATTCCCGCGCAAACGGGGATGACGATATGGGATGGCGGGGATGGCTTTCAGACCGATCTAGTCGCGGTATCCAAACAGCTGGTTTTTGATAATTTCGTCGGCAACCCCTTCCGGCAGGCATTCTTCCCAACTTCCCCGGCCGTTATGCAGTTGCAAGAGGACGTCTCGGGAAAAAATGTTAAACAACGCGTGGTCGCTCGATTCGATGCCAAAGATGAAGTTATTCTCCAGCAAGTGGCGGTACAGGTACTGCAGGTTCTGCGGCAGGATTATATTCTCGAAATCCGTGTATTCACTGGATTGGTCAACCTCCGGGTAAACCAGCAGCCGGGTATGGTCCGGAAACAGTTTGCCGAATGCCTCCAGGATTCCGCCTTCTACCCCGCGGTAGCTGCTTTCATCAAAAATTTGCCGAATATTAATGATGCCGCAGACGATACCAATCTGCATCTTGGTAAACTGCCTGAAATAGGCGCGCAGCGAAAAATAGCGCGTGTAATCGGTAATCATCACGCTATATCCCAGCGAATTCAGCAAGCTTACGCTGGCAATCAAATCTTCTTCCGGCACCATCAGGTCGTTGCCGTGAATGTCATTGAGGGAGATTTCCGCCAGGGCGACACTATTTTTTTCAGTCACGCCGTCCAGTTTGCAGAAAAACTTCAACCCTTGCGCGATCATGTCGACATTAAGCCGAGTAACCGGTCTGAAGGTACCTCGAATGGTTAGCACATTTTTTTTGTAGAGCATTTCAGCCGGGATCACGACCGAGCCGTCCGGCGTGAACATAATGGCGCGGGTTTTCCAGCTACGTATCAGGTGCAGGTTGATGGCACGATTGTCGACCTCTTCGAAATAAGGACCGTAAAATTCGATCGAATCTATTTCAATACGACCCTGCTCGAGGTTGTCGGTCAGCGATTCAATGATCGTTTGTGCATTTTCGAAATAATAGTAAGCGGCGTAGATTAAATTAACGCCGAAAATACCCATTGCCTGTTGCTGTCGTTCCGCATTCTCGTCACGCATGCGTATATGGACGATGATGTCGGAAGGCTCGGCAGCCGGATACATCTGTGCCCGAATGCCACACCAGGCATGGCATTCGTTGTTACCCTTGAAACTTTTTGCAGCAACGGTAGCGCCGTAGGCAAAAAAGCGTGACGCCTTGGAGCGGGATTTGCCCACCCGCTCAACAACCAGTTGAAATTCCTTTTCCAGCATCGCCTGCACCCGCGACCTGCTCACGTAACGACGGTCTTCCTGTACGCCATAAATAGCATCGGAGAATTTCATGTCGTAGGCGGACATGGTTTTGGCGATGGTCCCCGCGGCCGCGCCTGCTCTGAAAAATTGTCGTGCCACTTCCTGGCCGGCACCAATCTCGACGATGGTGCCGTACTTTTTTTCGTCAAGGTTTAGTCGCAGTGCCTTGTCCGTCGTGGTTCGGGTGCTGGTATTTTTATCGTCTACATCTTGTTTATTCATGAAGCAAATTGACTCGTGTTGTTGAATCAGCGCGAAATCGCGGGAACACTGATTATAGCCTTACAGTTTCAATTTCGATATTGATTAAAATCAATGGGTTTCATGCATCAAAAAAGATCATTCTCGCATTCGGCAAGCCCCGAGGAGTCGGGATGACTTTTACCCTTCACTATACCTGGACGTCGTAAGTTAAAGATCAAGTTTTGCTAATTATAGAGCTTAGACACCCCCTGTTCAGCTCAATGACTGGCCGCGCAGGATCAATATGGCACGCCGCAAGGCATCACGTAGGCTAGGAGCATGGGTTTATTTCTGGGATAAAAAACCCGACCGGGGAGGTCGGGTAAAAATGTATTCTGAACTAGGGGTTAGTGATTACCATCATAACCAATCACGGTTAAGATTGCGGCGACTTAGTTCACAGGAAAAAGCGCAAAAACTTTACAAAGTAATTAATTTTCCTGCCAACGAGCGCCCGACAGTGTCAGAATCCGGTGCCAGAAAGCAAAGCCAGGAGCGACCCAACTTCGATGAAGATCTTTTATTCCGTTCTACTGCTGTTACTGCTAAACGCCTGTGCAAAACCGCTGCAACCGGATAACTATGGCGATCTGATCTCTTCAACCCAGGTGGATCAAGACACTTTCCAGGTGTCCTCCCCGGGTAGCGCGAGCAGCGAGGATGAAAAGTCCGTAGACCTCTCGTTGCTGAGGAGCGCGGAGATAGCGCTCGAAAACGGTTTCAACTATTTCGTAATAATAGAGAGCGACGGCCAGGAAGATAGCGCGTATGAAGCGACCACTTATGGTGGCGAAAGTTACGCACATTCGGATCCCGGCACCACAAACACGATCGTTTGCTTTAAAGAAAAACCGCAAGGCTTTGCCTACGTAGCGCTATTCGTTAAAGCCAGCCTGCGCGCCAAGTACAACCTCGATCAGGTTGCTGAATAGCCCTGGCATCATTCCCGCTATGTCAGACCGCCGCACGGGTCGGGGATGATATCCAAAGCACCGTCATTGCGGCCACCGAGCCGATACGTCGGACCGCGCAATCTATTATAAAAAGACACCGAAGAGTATCCGGGCTTCGCCCGGCCTACTTACCGAGGCAGCTTTTGAATAGATGCCGGGTCAAGCCCGGCATGACAGTTTAAAGGAGTCATTCCGATACGTCGGACCGCCGCGTAAGCGGCCCCCCGCGCACGCGGGGTTGACGTATCGGAGTTTTATATCGTGCCGCCATTGCAAGATCCCCGCTAAGTGTTCCGCATCCGGCGGGGATGACGTTAAATTCCGAGGATGCCGATACCGATGAAACCTGAATCCAGCAGCGCGGCACGTCTGCGTGAGCAGTGATATTCTTAATGTTGATTTATTCGATGGAAGCATGCGATTCCAGCCAGATACTAACGAATTATTTTCTAAAGAAGAATTGATCTATGTCGGTAATCTTTCGCCGTTACGGGCATATCCTGATACCTGTAGTATTCAAGAAACGAGAGGGGATAGGATATGTCTATATGTGTCGTTGTTGCTGATAGCAGTAAAGCACGAATCCTGGTGGCAGAGAGCGGGAACAGCCCTTTAGTCGATGAAAGAGATTATATTCATCCCGAAAGTCGCCTTAGAGAGCAAGACCTGGTTAGCGATGGCTCAGGCAGTGAATCTGATTCGGGAGGCTTCGGTAAACATTCAATGGGGCATGAAAAAGCAGCTCATCAGAAGCAGGCAGAAACTTTTGCGCATGAATTGTGTGATGAGATCGATAAGCTCCGACGGACCAGTGATCTGCACCGAATTTACCTGGTCGCATCGCCGAAATTCCTTGGATTGTTGCGATCCGGTATTAGTAAACAGTGCGCGGAGTTGCTGGCGGGCGAGGTAAACAGGGACCTGGTTGATCACAGTATTGAAGACATCCGTTCTCATTTACCAAAACGCCTGTGACCGAAACCGGACATTCCCGCGCAGGTCGGAGATGATATCCAAAGCACCGTCATTGCGGCCCCCGAGCCGCAATCTATTATAAAAAGACGCCGGAGAGTAGTCGGGCTTCGCCCGGTCTGCTTACCGAGGCGGCTTTTAAATAGATGCCGGGTCAAGCCCGGCATGACGTTAGGTGCGGGGATGACGTTAAGTACGGGGATGACTTTGGGTGCGGGGATAACCTCTAAATCAGGATTATGC